>Ga0307377_10000452_pt1 | contig 54413 bp, 40 predicted proteins | sample TR3MG_FD_202535 | JGI IMG/M metagenome (GOLD analysis project Ga0307377, IMG submission 202535) | Soil microbial communities from Risofladan, Vaasa, Finland - TR-3 | ecosystem: Environmental > Terrestrial > Soil > Coastal area > Acid sulfate soil | place: Finland: Risofladan, Vaasa | collected... | reverse complement strand
CTCCCGCCGGGGCCCCTGCTCCGCCCTCCGCGTGCCCATGCTCCCGAATGGGCCAAGGTAAAGGACAAGAGAAAGCTGTTGGAGAAATAGCAGGCGTAGTCAATTTCCGCATCCCCGGCCCGCTCCGGGGTCGCATCCCCGCCTCCCGCCGGGGCCCCTGCTCCGCCCTCCGCGTGCCCATGCTCCCGAATGGGCCAAGGTAAAGGACAAAAGAAAGCTGTTGGAGAAATAGTAAGCGTAGTCAATTTCCGCATCTCGGGACCAGTCCTGGGGCGCATCTCCGGCAGACTTGGGCTCGTCTTCATCGTCAATCGTACAGCCCGGGTCGGGCCTTGCCGCGGAATACATAATAGGAAAACGCCGTGTAGGCGACGATGAAGGGCAGCACAATGAGCGCGCCTATAAGCACCAGTTTCAGCGATGAGGCGTTCGCGGCGCCATCCCAGAAGGTCAGCCGGTCGATCACCACGTACGGAAACAGGCTGTAGGCGAGGCCGACGAAGGAGAGGACGAATATCGCCACGGTGCCGGCGAACGGCGCCCAATGTGGGGCCCCGGCTACACCGCGCAATAGGCGTCCGGTCGAACGCCACACCCAGATCCACGCGAGCAGCGTCACCAGCGGCAGCAGCATCAGCCCCAGCGTCCGCGGAAAATCGAACCATTTCATCGCCACGGTATGGCTCACGAACGGCGTGGCAAGACTCACCGCGGCCACGCCGAGCGCGACCCACAGCAAGCCCCAGCGCGCCCAGGCCATGGCCTTTTTCTGCAGCGTGCCTTCCGTCTTGTAAACGAGCCAGGTCGCCCCGAGCAGCACGTAGCCGCCGCAAAGCGAGGCGCCCACGATCAGGGCGAACAGCAGATAGCCGAAACCTGATTCGAATCCGGTAACGTAGCGCCCCAGCATCAGGCCCTGCGAAAACGAAGCGATGAACGAGCCCAGCCAGAACAGCCAGTTCCACAGCTCGCGGTGCCAACCCTCGGCCTTGACGCGGAATTCGAACGCCACGCCGCGCAGCATCAGCCCGATCAGCATGGCCGCGACGGGCAAATACAGCGCCCCCAGCACCACGCCGTAGGCCACCGGGAACGCCACCAGCAACAGCCCCACGCCCAGCACCAGCCAGGTTTCGTTCGCGTCCCAGAAGGGACCGATCGAGGACACCATCAAGTCCTGCTCGCGCGCGTCGGCCGCAGGCATCAGCATGCCCACGCCCAGGTCGTAGCCGTCAAGGACAACGTAGGCGAGCACCGCGATGCCCATCAGCGCGGCGAAGATAAGCGGCAGGTCGAGGTTCATGCTGCTTTCTCCTGCGAAGACGCAGCCGCCTCCGTTGCGGCGTCCCGGTTCGATCGTAACCACTGTCGGCGGCTGGCGGCAATCGCGGCCGGTCGCATCCCGGCTGCAAGGGGCAGTGGCCGGCGAGGCGAAGCAGGGGCCTCATCGAGAGATGGGGATGCGCCCCGAGCCCGGACACACAGGGCCGCCGTCCAGGTGCGTTCACCTACATACAGAGATCTTCGCGTCGCGCAGGCGTACCCGTTCCTCACGTCGGCGGCCCCCTGCTTCCTGGTCATGCCGCCCCCTTTCCTGCCAGGTGGGTGATCACCACGATGTAGGCCGCGAGCATCAGCGAGTAGACAAAGACGTAGCCGGTGAGGCTCGCGCCCAGCGACGCCGCTGCGGTGTGGCCCACCGCCTGCGACGTCCTCAATATGCCGGTGACCAGCCACGGCTGGCGCCCCACCTCGGTCACCACCCAGCCCGCGAGCGTCGCCAGCCAACCGGAGAATGTCGCGCCGGCGAATGTCCACAACAGCCATCGCGGCGGCGTGCGGCCTCCGCGCAGCGTCCTGGCGCCGGTCCAGGCAAGCGCGAGCATCAGCACGCCCAAGGTCAGCATGATGCGAAACGCGAAGAACACCGGCGCCACCGGCGGCGTATCGGGCGCAAACGCGTCGATGCCCTTGACCTCCCCGTTGAACTCATGCCGCAGGATCAGACTCGCGCCGTGCGGCACCTCGATGGCGAAATCGTTGTGCTGCGTTTGCGCATTCGGCAGCGCGAACAGCACCAGCGGCGCGCCGCGCTCCGTGTGCCACAGCGCTTCCATCGCGGCGATCTTCGCCGGCTGGTACTCCAGGGTATTCAGCCCGTGCTGATCGCCTGCGAATATCTGCAGCGGTGCGATCACCGCGGCAACTATGACCCCGGTGCGCAGCGTGCGCAGCGCCGAGGCGTCGCCCGGGGCGCGCAGCAGGCGCCACGCAGACAGTCCTGCGACCACGAACGATGCGGTGAGCCCCGAGGCCAGCAGCATATGCGTCAAGCGGTAGGGGAAAGACGGATTGAATATGACCCGCAGCCAGTCGCCCGCGATCAGCGCTCCGCCGTCCATCACCTGCCCCGCCGGCGTCTGCATCCACGAATCGAGCGCGAGGATCCAGAACGCCGAAAGCAGGGTGCCGATCGCGACCAGCAGCGTCGCTCCGATGTGCACCCAGGATGGCACGCGGTTCATGCCGAACAGCATCACGCCGAGGAAGGTGGCTTCGAGGAAGAACGCGGTCAGCACCTCGAAGCCGAGCAGCGGCCCGGCGATGTTGCCAACATGGGTCATGAAGCCGGGCCAGTTGGTGCCGAACTGGAACGACATGGTGATGCCGGTGACCACGCCCATGGCGAACGTGAGGGCGAATATTTTTGCCCATAGCTTGTACGTTGCGAGCCATGCAGCGTCGCCGCTGCGCGCATAGCGAATGCGGAAGTACAGCAGGAACCACGCGAGCGCGACGGTGATGCTGGGAAACAGAATATGGAAGCCGATGTTCAGCCCGAATTGGGTGCGCGCCAGTAGCAGGAGGTCGGGGTTGTCCATGGGCGTTGCGATGAGGGCCTGCGGCAGAAGACTTAATTTAGCCCGGAAAGTCCAGTGCGTATGTGACAACGGTCACGCTCACGCGTTCCAGGTGCTTGCTTCGCTCCAGCTACAGGCCGCGGACGCCGAATCATCATACGCCGCCGTGCGCGGCGCAGCCATCGCGACGCTTGCCGGCTGCTCCCGGGTTCGAATGAATGCCGGCCGGTTGCCGTTCTGCCGAAGCGGGCAAGCTCCGCAGCGCCGGGGCGAATGAAGTCAGCCCCCGGCCGCTGCGTGCTCGCCGCCGCGGTTCGTTCAGGCGCTTGCGCCCGGATTGGTATGAACGATGGCCGTTTCAGGCTGGCGCGGGCCGCACCACTCCGTCAAGGTCGACTGCGGGCCCGGCATAGGCATCACGAATGGACCGGATCAAGTCTTTCAAACGTCGCAGCATGACGCTCTCCTTTCACGAGATATAAGGTCCGGTTCGTGCGCTCCATGCCGCCGCCATCCGGCGACTGCGGGCAACGCGCCAGATACGGCAGGGCGCATTCCATGCCGAGCGGCACCTCCTCGCCGCGGTTGGTGTACGTGCCGGCGTTCATCGCGCGCGCTAGACGAGCTGGCCGGCGAGCAGCAGCACGGCGCCGGCGAGCACCAGGCTGACGGCAAGGCCGATGGCGAAAATCAGGGTGAGGTAGGCGATGAGGTCGGAGGCGCTCAGGCGCGGCTTGTCGGTGAATTCCATGATCGTTTCCATTTGTTTTCGGGTGAACCGGCCACCCGGTCCTGTATCGCATTTAAGTGCTCGAATCGGACATCGCGCCGAAGAGGGAATGGCGATCCGCCGATCAAATGTGGCAAAAAAATGGCTTTTGCCACGGATGCCTCGGGCTTGTCCCATGGCGGCAGGCAAATCGGCTATATTCGATTCCAGGGTCTGCTAACACTCGGCACATGAGCGCGATGAGTGTTAGCAGACCCTGAGGAGGAAACGCTTGCCCCGCCGCATCGCCATCGTCGAAGACGACCCGGCCATCCGCGCCAACACCGTGGATGCGCTGAAAAAGCACGGCTACGACGTCGCGGCCTACGCCGGCCGCGCCGAGGCGCTGGCCGCGTTTCGCATGCGCCTGCCCGATCTGGCGGTGATCGACATCGGCCTCGGGGACGAGTTCGACGGCGGCTTCGCGCTGTGCCGCGAACTGCGCGCGCTGTCGGCCGGGCTGCCGATCATTTTCCTGACCGCGCGCGACAGCGACTTCGACGTGGTCTCGGGCCTGCGCATGGGCGCGGACGATTACCTCACCAAGGACATCAGCCTGCCGCACCTGCTGGCGCGCATCGCCGCGCTGTTTCGCCGCGCGGACGTCGCGCGCGAGCCGCAACAGGCCGCGGACGTCATCGAGCGCGGGCCGCTGCGCCTCGACGCGCACCGCTTCGCCGCGACCTGGGGCGGCCAGCCGGTGCCGCTCACGCTGACCGAATTCTGGATGGTGCACACGCTGGCAAAATTCCCGGGCCACGTGAAGCAGCGCGAGCAGCTCATGCGCGACGCCAACCTGGTGGTCGACGACGGCACCATCACCTCGCACATCAAGCGCCTGCGCAAGAAATTCATCGCCGTCGATCCCACCTTCGACCACATCGAAACCGTGTACGGCATGGGCTACCGCTGGAGGGCCGAATGAGGCCGCGCCTCCCCTTCACCTTCGGCCTGCGCGCCCAGCTCGCCCTGGTCGCGCTGACGCTGCTGGCGCTGCCCTGGGCCGGGTATCGCTACGTCACGGAAATGGAGCGCTTCCTGCTCGAAGGGCAGGAGCAGGCGCAGATCGCTACCGCGCGCGCGGTCGCCACGGCGCTGAACGGGCGGCCGCAGCTGATGCGCCTGCAGCCGGCGATCGATTCGGAATTGCGCGCCGAGGCCGAGGCGGAACTGCAGCGGCTGGCCGCGGCGAACGGCGAGACGCCCGCTCCCGAGGCCAGCAGCGCATCGGTCGCTCCGACGGCGCCGCACGAAATCGCGCGCGAGTCGACGCCGCGCGAGCAGGTCGCCGAGATCTCCGCCATTCTCGCGGGCCTCGAGCGCACCACGGCGCGCATCTGGGTGGTCAACCGCGACTACCGCGTGCTCGCGCTCGCGGGCAGCCTCAAGGGGCCCGAGGCGGCCGCGCCGCAGGGTCTGTGGCAGAAGCTGCTCGGCTGGCTGATCCGGCGTCCGACGGAGGATTTCGACGAGTCCGTCGCCGCGGACGTGCTCGCCACCGGACGCGACATCGCCGGCGCGCTGCAGGGCACGCCCGGCGCACGCGTGCGCAATACGCCCGACGGCCGCGCCGTGGTGGTCTCGGCCGCGTATCCGATCTGGAACGGCGACGATGTCCTGGGCGCAGTGGTGGTCGAGGAGACCACCAACGCCATCCTGTCGGTGCGCAGCCGCGCGCTGCAGCGCCTGCTGCTCGTCACGCTCGCCGCGTTCGCCGTCGCCGCCGCGGTGCTGCTCGCCTTCGCCACGCGGCTGTCGAATCGCATCCGCCGGCTGCGCGACGAGGCGGAGTCGGCGATCGACGCCACCGGGCGGCTGACGACGCGCATCGCCACGGGCTCGAATGCGCGCGACGAGATCGGCGACCTCTCGCGCAGTTTCTCGGCCATGCTCGCGCGCCTGTCGCAACACCACGCGTACCTCGAGAGCATGGCGAGCCGGCTGTCGCACGAGCTGCGCACGCCCATCGCGGTGGTGCGCTCGTCCCTAGAAAACCTCGAACTGCAACCGCTGCCCGGCGAGGCGCGCGTGTACATCGAGCGCGCCGAGGAAGGCCTTGCGCGCCTGAACACCATTCTTACCCGCATGAGCGAGGCGACGCGCCTGGAGCAGAGCCTCGCCTCGCAGGAGCGCGAGCGCTTCGACCTCTCCGCCGTGGTGGCGGGCTGCGTCGAGGGCTATCGCGGCGCCTACCCCGGCCACGCGTTCGAGCTGCGCCTGCCCGCGGCCGCGGTCGGCGTCGACGGCGCACCCGATCTCGCCGCGCAACTGCTCGACAAGCTCGCGGCCAACGCGGTGGATTTCTCGCCGCCCGGCGCAGCCATCAGCGTGAGCGTGGAGCGCGAGGGCGCGAACGAGGGCAGGCTGGCGCGCGTCTCGGTGCAGAACCAGGGGCCGCCGCTGCCCGAACAGATGCGCGGCACGCTGTTCGAATCCATGGTCTCGGTGAGAAAGGAGCGCGGCGGCGCCGCGCCCCATCTCGGCCTCGGACTCTACATCGCCCGCCTCATCGCCGAATTCCACGGCGGCAGCGTCCGCGCCGATAACCTGCCAGCGGGCGGCGGCGTGATCGTGTCGGCGACGTTCAGGCTCGCCTGAAGCCGGTTTGCGTCGGCGGCGGGAAACGGGATCCGCCCGCTGCAGCCATGCTCCGGGGCCGAAATAATATTGCTTGGCATCGCCGTACAGGGTCTCTCGAAGCCACTGAGCCGGCTCGGCTATCTGCCACCAGACAGCAGGGCGAGGCGCTTATCGTCGCGGCCTTTGTCAGGCGATATCGACAGCTTGCGCGAGGTCCGTTCGATCGCACCTGGCAGACCGTCCAGACGCTGGGGGCCTTGCGCGACGGATTCCGGTTGCGGAAGCGGCGGGATGCGCCCACCGTGCAGTTGCGCCTCGATAATCTGGCGAACTCGCACTGCGATGGCATTGCCCGAATCGTCATAGACCCGCGTCTGTTCCACCGGCTGCTCCGCTTGGGCGAGCTGGGCGCCACTCTGATCCTTGACCTCCACTTTTGCCTGCATCGATAGTCCAATCCGCAGTGGGTGGGCGGTGAGTTCCGCGCGATCGATCGCGATACGAACCGGCACGCGCTGCACCACCTTGATCCAATTTCCGGATGCGTTCTGCGCGGGCAGCAGCGAGAATGCGGAACCAGTCCCTGCCGCCAGCCCTGCCACGAATCCGTGGTACACCACCCGGCTGCCGTAAATGTCGGATGTGAGCGTGACCGGCTGACCGATGCGCATGCGCTGCAGTTGCTCTTCCTTGAAATTGGCGTTCACCCAGACCTGGTCCAAGGGGACGATGGACATGAGCGGCTGGCCGGGGGCGACCCGGCTGCCGAGCTGCACGCTGCGTCGCGCGACAATCCCCCCCACCGGGGCAGGAATCACCGTGCGCCGGTAGGCAAGATAAGCCTGCTCCACCTGTGCTGCGGCGCGCTTGACGTTGGGATGATCGGTCACGCTGGTATAGGCCGTCAGCGCCTGATTCGTTGCCAACTGCTCGCGCGCGACGGAAAGCGCCGCTTCCGCCGCACGAACGGCGACGCGTCCGTGCTCGATCTCCTCGTTCGACACGCCACCGGTGCCTGCCAGCGTTAGCCGCCGGTTCAGATCTTCCTGAGCCTTGCTCAAATCTGCCTGGCGCAGTGTTACGGCCGCGGCCAGCGATTCGTTTCTCGAGTAAAGGGTGCGCACCTGGCGCACCGTCTGCGCGAGTTTTGCCTCGGCCTGCTTCAGCGCGACCTTGACGTCCGCCTGGTCCAGTATCACCAGCGGCGCGCCTGCTTTGACAAAGTCCGTATCGTCGGCCTTGATCGAGCGAACGGTGCCGGCGATCTGAGGGGTAACCTGAACGATGTTGCCGGCAACATAGGCATCGTCGGTTGCCTCGTGTGAACTGCCACTCACGGTCCAGTAGTAGCCGGCGCCTAGTGCGGCGGCGGCGAACACGGCGGCCAGACCGAGGAGGAATACGCTCTTGCTGTGTTTTTCGATCGGGGGGGCTTGTAGCTTGCTCATAATGTTTCTCCTTTGCTAGTGCAGGTCCTGCCTGTTCGCTGCAGCGAGTACCGCCGCGCTGTCGTTGCCGGAAATTCGGGATTTGCTTGCCGGCCCATAGCCGCCGCCGAGCGCCCGGACCAGCGCAACGGACACGTCGAACTTGCGCGCGCGCAGGTCTGCCGCCAGCCTGCGCTGGATCAGGACCTGCGATTCCGCGGTGAGCACGGTAAGGTAGTTCGACAGGCCGGCGCGATAGCGCAGCAGCGCCAGGTGGTACGCGTCTTCGATATTCGCCTGAGCCGCGCTCTGGTGGGACTGCTCGTCCTCGATAGCACGCCACGAAGTCAGCTGATCGGCGACATCGCGCGTGGCGTTCACGATCGCGGTGTTGTACTGCTCCACGGCCAGGTCGTAATCGGCATTGCGCAGCGCAAGATTCGAACGCAGCCTGCCTCCGTCGAAGAGCGGCAGATGAATTGCGGGCCCGATCCCGACCATGCGGCTGCCGGCTTTAACCAGCTCGGACAAACCGACCGATTGAAGACCGACGAACGCAATCAGGTTTACGTTGGGGTAAAACTGCGCTTTCGCGACGTTGATTTCCTTGCTCGCCGCTTCGATCCGCCAGCGTTCTGCGACGATCTCCGGGCGTCGCCCGATCAGATCGGCCGGAAGCTTTGCGGGAAGTGCCAAGATCAATTTCGACTGGAGCCTGGGCCGCGCAATCTTCAAACCGCGGTCCGGGCCCTGGCCGAGCAATGCCGCCAGTTGATTACGCAGCAGGCTCGCTCGCTCCTGCGCGGCGGAAATCTCCGTCTGCGCTGCCGGAACTGCCGCTGCAGCCTGCTTAAGTTCGACCTCCGATTCCAGTCCCGCGTGCACGCGGGACTCAGTCAGCTTCAGGATTTCGCGCCGGCTTTGCAAGCTCGCCTGCGCGATGTCGAGGCGGCCGAATTGGTGATCGAGCTCGATGTACGCATGCGCAATCGCGACAGAGAGCAGCAGCCGTGCCGCATACTGGTCCACTTCTGCCGCCTTGACCTTACTCAGGGCGGCTTCGAGCGCCGCCTTGTTCTTGCCCCAGAAATCCAATTCGTAGCCCAAGTCGAACGCGAGCCTGCCGGTGCTGCGATAGGTGCCGGCCAATGGCCGTGGATACAATCCGTTTTGGGTAAAGCGCTGATCCACGACCTCGCCATTGCCGCTGACAGCAGGCGCGCGCGCCGACTGGACTATGCCGGCGAGTGCCATGGTCTGCTCCAGCCGCGCCCGCGCCACCCACAGCGTCGGGCTACCGGCGAAGGCTTCGTTGATTAGCGCGTCGAACTGCGCGTCGCCGTAGGCCTTCCACCAATCGGCAGTGGGCCAAGGCGCGGAGCGCGCAGCCGCACGGTCCAGCGTGCGGCTCGCTTGCAGACGATTCGGATCCGACGGATGGGCGCGCGGAAGGAGGCCGTCGATGTTGGCGCATGCGGCGAGCAGCAGCGCGCCGGCCGCGGGCAGTACCAGTGTTCTGAGTTTCATCTTGCGCACCTCCTTGTCGCGAATTAATGATCAGCGTTGCCGGTTCTGCGGTGAAGCAGCCAGGAAACAAACAGGAACATCCAGGTGCCGCCCGGCAGAAGGAACAACAGGAAGCGGCCGACTTTCGCAAATTGCTGCAGCGAAGACGGAGAAAGCTGGATCGAATTCCGATGAGGATTCATTTTCGTGTCCCCTGTATTTGACTGATTACTAGGAATTGGCCGGGACGGGAGTTCCGGTATCGAAACGGCGCGCGCCGTTTCTGGGCGCGGACCTATTCAGGGCGATTTTCAGTGCAATCAAGAACGGCGCGAGCAGCACGAACGCAAGTGCCAGCGCCAGGAACGCCTCGTTGAAAGCGAGCACAGTCGCCTGGGTGCGAACAACCTGCTGCGCCATGCCCACGGAGGCGGCCATCGCCTGATGCGGGTCCTGGCCGTTGGCGAGCAGGAGCTTGGCGATTCCGGTTTGTGTTTCCGCCCAGAGCGGATTTTCCGGAGCGACATTTGCGACGAGCACGTTCCAGTGGTAGGCGACGCGGTAGGCGAGATAGGTCTGCACGAACGCGGCGCCGAGCAATCCGCCGACCTGGCGCCCGAAGTTGAACAGTCCGACACCATGTGCGATGCCGCGGCTGTCGAGGCCGTTTAGCGTTATTACCGTCAGCGTAATGAACAATACGCCGAGCCCGAACCCGCGAATGAGCAAGGGAAGGGCGAGGTCGGGAAATCCGCTGTCGACGTTGGCGCCGGAAAGCAGCCACATTGCGGCGACGAACAGGAGTATGCCGAGCGGCACCAGCTTGAACGGATCGATCTTGCGCGATTGAATCATTCCGCCGGCGCCGAGCAAGCCCAGCGCGATCAGCGCGCCGCTCGGCAGCAACAGCAGCCCGGCCTGGAGCGCGGGAAAGCGCAGGACCGCAAGGGCGAAAGCGGGAATCAGCAGGGCGCTGCCGAAGAGACCGAAGCCGGCGACAAAACTCACGACAAAGCCGAACGTGAAATCGGCGTGAGCGAATACCGAAAGGTCGATCAGCGCATCGCGTCCCTGCATGCGCAGCTGACGCAGGACGAAACCGGCAAAGGCAAGCGCCCCAATGACCGTGAGATAGACGATGCGTGGCGCTTCAAACCAGTTCCAGCGGTTTCCTTCTTGGAGAACGAAGGCCAGGCAGACCATGCCGGGGGCGAGCAGTGCCAGCCCAATGGCGTCCAGCGGCTTGGCCGCTGGTGCACGCGCTTCGGCGTGAACGCCCGCAGCGATGAAGGCAAGCGCGAGCAAGCCGATCGGCAGGTTCACGAGAAATATCCACGACCAGGACAGGGTGTCGGTGAGCCAGCCTTGCAACGCCGGCGCGAAGGTGTTCGGCGCCATCACCGCGCCCAAGGCAAATACGGCCTGGACCATGCCCTGCTTGCTGCGCGGGAAGATTTCGAACAGCAGCGACTGTCCGGCTACGATCAGCGCAGCCCCGGCGGCGCCCTGAACCGCGCGCGCGAACAGGATCGGCACAAATTGGGTCGTCAGCCCGTTCGTCAGGGATGCCGCAAGCAGCAGTGCCACGGCGCTTACCAGGCAGCGCCCGTAGCCCAGGCGCGAGATCAGCCAGGCGCCCAGCGGAAAGCTCGTCAGCTTCGCCGCGAGGTAGGCCAGGCTCACCCAGGCCATCTCGTCCGGGACTGCGCGGATTCCACCCATCATGTCGCCGCGGCTGACTGTCAGGGCGGTACTGTTGATTGCATCCATGCAGCTCGCGAGACTGATGCCGGCAAGCAGCAGCCATGCGCCGGAACGGGCGTCACCTGCCGCGGGCGCTGCAGTCCCGCCAGCACTGGAAACGGCGAACGCGGCAGGCGCTTCGTCATCGCTTATCCTCATTTGCTCAACACCGGCAAAGTCGAGGTTTGTTTGCTCCAAATTCGGGCTTGGCATATTGGTCAAGACAGCTTAGAATAGTTGAAACGGTACGGTACGTTACCTTATGGAATGGATGGTACGGTACGTTACCGATCTTGTCAACCCTTAATTTCTTAGAGGCACTACAATGAATGCAATCAAAGAGATAACTAAACCCGCTGCACGCAGACGGCCAAAGGAAGAACAACGCCAAGCGATTCTGGACGCTGCAGCCGAGGCATTCTTCAAGTCCGGTTTCGAAGGAACCAGTGTCGACGCAATAATCGAGCGGGTCGGCGGCTCCAAGCGCGCCGTCTACGCTCACTTCGGCTCGAAGCGCGATCTGTTTGTCGCCATCGTCACGGAAAACGTGGAGCAAGCCCTGGCTTCGCTCGAATCCGAAGATTTGCGCGGCCACGATCTTCGCTCGACCTTGCAGGAGTTCGGCTGCCGCATGCTCGAGCTGCTGACATCGCCAAAGAGCGTGGCGTTATTTTCGATGATCGTCGGCGAGGGGCGTCGCTTTCCAAAGTTGGCAAAAGATTTTTTCGAAAGCGGCCCAGAGCGCGCGACCGGCCGGCTCACCAAGGAACTGCAGGCGCATCAGGATCGGGGAGAAATCGCCTTGGCGGATTGCCGCAGCGCGGCGGAGTATTTCATCGGAATGCTCCGCGGCAGCATTCAAATCGGTGTCCTACTGGGCGCTCGCAAGGCGCCGAGCCGTCAGGAAACAGAACACATCGTACGCGACGTCGTGAATATCTATCTGGACGGCATCCTGCATATGAGCAAGGGCGCCGCTGAGTAAGGCAGGCCCAACCGGATTGATGGTTGGTTCGTGATCTTCAGGTCCTGCCGAGGACTGTCATCGACGGAGCCGATCCACATATTCGCATAGCCGCAAATTGAAGCAGTCATTCAACGCTGTGATCGAACCCGAAACCCGGATAACTGCGAACTCGAATGACGGCTCCCGCTGGATGGGTGACGTAGCTAAAGGTCACGGAAGCGGTTCGTTTGGCACTTCACGCGAACGGCTGTTCAGGAAGCAACACCAGTCCTAAGTGCGCTGTGGAATTAGCGGCAGCAATTGTTAAGGAGTAACCGACGGTCTGTCAATCTCACCGAAGATCGACTAGTTAGCGAAGTCTGGACGTTTGCCCGTGCAATTGCCTCGCTTCGTCATCGACGGTTCTTGGCCGCACCCGACTAATCGAATCGGGTCAAGCGGCGCCGGATCGCCTCCCCGCTGCCCGCGTGTGATGGCGGTGGATTATCATAGGCCACCATGCCCGGCGCAGCCATCGCATCCCTCTCCAAGGCCCAGTTATTTGTGCATCTCGCCGAGGGGCTCGTCGGCGGCGTAACCGTTCTCACGCCCAACCAGCGACTGGCGCAGGCGCTCGCGCGCGAATTCGACGCGGCGCAGGCAGCGCAGGGCAAGAGCGCCTGGGAATCGGCCGATATCCTGCCTTACGCCGCTTTTGTCGGGCGCTGTTATGAAGACGCGCTGTATTCCGAGGTCGGGTCCGGTTTGCCGATCCTGCTCACGCCGGCGCAGGAGCACGCGTTGTGGGAAGACATCATCCGGCGCTCGGACGCCGGCGACGCGCTGCTCGCGGTCCCCGAGACCGCGGCGCTCGCGGCCGATGCGTGGAACACCGCTCACGCCTGGAGGCTGCTCGACAGCCTGCGCTCGGGCGAGCTGAACGAGGATGCGACAGCGTTTCGCGACTGGTGCGCGGCGTATTCGCTGCGCTGCGAACGCGAGCGGCACACCGACGCGGCCTTGCTGCCCGATCTGGTCGCGGCGCAGCTAAGCAGCGCTGCGCTGCGCAAGTCGAAATTGCTCGTGCTCTACGGCTTCGACATCATGACGCCGCAGCAGCGCGCCCTGTTCGACGCGCTGCGTGCGGAGGGAACCGAAGTCTTCGTTTCGGCGCAGGAGCGGCGCGAGGCGAGCGTGCGGTGCCTCGCCTGCGTCGATGCGCGCGACGAAATCGGCCGCGCCGCGGCCTGGGCGCGCGCGCGGCTCGAAGCCGACCCGCAGGCGAGCATCGGCATCGTCGTTCCCGACCTCGCCCAACAGCGCAAGGCGCTCGTGCGCACGTTCCGCACGGTGATGGCGCCGGCTTCGATGCTGCCGGGCGCGGGCGCCGGTGCGTTGCCGTTCAACGTTTCGCTCGGTGCGGCGCTCACGAGCTATCCGCTGGTGCAGGCGGCCTGCCTGATCCTTGAGCTCGCCGGGCGCGAAATCGAATTCGGGCGCGCGAGCCTGCTGCTGCGCTCGCCGTTCATCGCGGCGGGCGAGGCCGAGGCCGCGGGCCGCGCGCGGCTCGATCTCGAATTGCGCCGCCGCGCGGAACCTTCGATTACCCTCGATCGCTTGCTCGACACCATGGACACCATCGCCGCCGCGGACGCCGGCGCGCATGCGCCCGAGCTGGCGCAGCGTCTGCGCAAACTGGCCGCGTTCCGCAAGTCCGACCTGTTCGCAGCGCGCGCGCCCTCAGCGTGGGCGAAGGCGATCACCGAAGCGCTGAAACTCATGGGCTTTCCCGACAAGGGGCGCAGCCTCGATTCGGCCGAGTACCAGACGCTGAAGAAATGGCACGAAGTCGTCGCCGGCTTCGCGCTGCTCGACCGCGTGCACGCGAAAATGGGTTATGGCGAAGCGCTGCTGCGCATCAAGCGGCTGGCGGCGGAGACGCTGTTTCAGCCCGAGGCGCCGCAGGCCCCGGTGCAAATCCTCGGCGTGCTCGAATCGGCGGGCATCGCCTTCGACCATCTGTGGGTGATGGGCCTCACCGACGATGCCTGGCCGATCCATCCGCGGCCCAATCCCTTCCTGCCGCTGGAAGCGCAGAGACAGACAAAGGTGCCCGAAGCCTCGATCGAAGCCACGCTCGCGCTCGATGCCGCGATCACACGCGGCTGGCTGGGGGCTGCACGCGAAGTGGTGCTGTCCCATGCCGAGGCCGAAGGCGAGAGGAAGCTCTTGCCCAGCCCGCTGCTGCGCGATCTGCCGCAAGACGAGCTGGCGCTGCCGGCGTATCCGCGCCATCGCGATCTGATTCATGCCGCCCGTAACATCGAAGCGATAGCGGACGCCGTAGGACCGCCGCTCGCGGCGGGGGCACCGCCGCTCCCCGCGGGCGCAGCGCTCTCAGGCGGCACAGCAGTGATCACCGACCAGTCGGCCTGCCCGTTCCGCGCGTTCGCGCTGCACCGCCTCGACGCAACGTCCCCCGAAGCGCCGCACGCAGGGCTAGACCCGATGGAGCGCGGCATTCTGGTGCATCGTGTGCTCGCGAGCGCCTGGGGCCAGCTCAAAACCAAGACCCGCCTCGATGCGATCGGTGATGCCGAACTCGAAGCGCTGCTCGCGCAGGCCGCGGACGAAGCGGTGACGCGGGTGAAGCGCGACCGTCCGACGACGCTTGCCGGGCGCTTCGCCGAAGTCGAGAAAGCGCGCCTGGTGCGCCTCGCGCGCGCGTGGCTGGAAATGGAGCGCGAAGCGCGCGGCGATGATTTTGCAGTCGCCGCAGTCGAGGACAAGCGCAACATCGTCATCGGCCCGCTCACGCTGCGGGGCAAGCTCGATCGCGTCGACGAACTCGAAGATGGCCGGCGCATGGTCATCGACTACAAGTCCACCGCCGCGCCCGCGAGCGCGTGGCTGGGCGAGCGGCCAGACGAGCCGCAGCTGCCGCTTTACCTCGTCACGACCGAGCCCGACGCGGTCGCGATCGCGTTCGCGCAGGTGAAGGCGGGCGAGATGAAATTCGCCGCGCTGGCTGCGGACGAAACACTGCTGCCGGTAAGGAAATCCCTGCCCGATCTCGGCTGGGATGCGCAAGTCGACGAATGGCGCCGGGTGCTCGCTCGGCTCGCGACGCAGTTCGCCGCCGGCGCGGCCGCGGTGCAGCCGAAGAATCCGCCGACGACCTGCCGCAACTGCGACGCGCAGCCGCTGTGCCGCATCCACGAGCGCCTGGGCGCGCCGGTTTCCGATCAGGATGGCGAGGACGAACATGAATGAGGCCGCCACCATCCCCGACCTGCGCGCGCGCGAGCGGGCGCTGGCGCCGACGCGCTCGTTCATCGTGCAGGCGCCGGCCGGCTCGGGCAAGACCGAGCTCCTCATCCAGCGCTACCTCGGTCTGCTCGCGACGGTGAACGAACCCGAGGAAATCATCGCCATTACCTTCACCCGGAAAGCCGCAGCCGAAATGCGCGAGCGCGTTCTGCGCGCGTTTGCGGACGTGGCAGCGGGCAAGGCGCCCGAGTCGGATCACGAACGGCGCACGCAGGAGCTCGCGCGCGCGGCGCTGACGCGCGACGGCGCGCGCGCCTGGCGCATCGCTGACAGCCCGGCGCGGCTGCGCATCCAGACCATCGATTCGCTGTGCGCGGCGCTGACGCGGCAGATGCCGATGCTGTCGAAGTTCGGCTCGCAGCCGGAGAGCATCGAGGACGCCGGCGCGCTCTATGCCGAGGCGGCGCGCGCGACGGTCGAATTGATCGAAGCCAAGGACCCGGCCGCGGACTATATCGAGCGGCTGCTGGTGCACCTCGACAATAACGTCGCGCGCGTCGAAGAACTGCTGATCGAAATGCTGCGCCGGCGCGACCACTGGCTGCGGCATGTGATGGACAACGAGCGCGCCGAGCTAGAAGGCGCGCTGGCGGCGGAGCGGCGCGCGGTGCTCGCGCGCGTGCAGGGGCTGCTGCCCGCGGCGATGCGCGGCGAACTGCTCGCCGTCGCCAACATCGCCTGCGCGAACCTCGGGCAGCCGCCGCTCGCTTCGCTGGTCGGAGGCGACGATGCCGCGGGTTGGACCGCGCTCGCGGATCTGCTCCTGACCAAAAAGGACGAGTGGCGCAAGAGCCTGACGAAGAATGACGGCTTTCCCGCGGGGGCGGCGCATGCGGCGGCGAAGCAGCGCGCGTTGGCGCTGATCGATGGGCTGCGCGCGAACGATGCGCTGCGCGCCGCACTCGCCGATACACGCAGGCTTCCACCTCCGGCCTACACCGATGCGCAATGGCAGGTGCTCGAAGCGATCACCGAACTGCTCAAGCGCGCCGTCGGGCAGTTGAAGCTGGTGTTCCAGTCGCGCGGGCAGGTCGACTTCACCGAAGTGTCGCAGCGCGCGCTGCTCGCGCTCGACGACACCGAGGGCCCGACCGATCTCGCGCTCAGGCTCGATTACCAGATCCGCCACCTCCTGATCGACGAATTCCAGGACACCTCGATCAGCCAGTTCGAGCTGCTCGCGCGGCTCACCGCCGGCTGGATGCCCGACGACGGGCGCACACTGTTCGCGGTCGGCGATCCGATGCAGTCGATCTACCGCTTTCGCGAAGCCGAGGTCGGGCTGTTCCTGCGCGCGCGCGCCGAGGGCATCGGCAACGTCGTGCTCGAGGCGCTGGAGCTGTCGGCCAATTTCCGTTCGCAGGCGGGCATCGTCGATTGGGTGAATGAGGCGTTCGCGCAGGTGATGCCCGAGCGCGAGGACATCGCCTCGGGCGCGGTGGCCTACACCGCATCGCGCGCGGTGCATCCGCGTTCGGAGGGCGACGCAGTCCAGATCCATCCGCTGTTCGCCGGCGGCGCCACCGGCAACGTTGGCGAAGCCGAGGAGGTGGCTAAGCTCGTGGCGGGCATCGCCGCCGCAGGCGCTGAGCCGGAAAAACGGGTGAGTGCCACTGCCGCAAACGCCAAGTCGGAAAAGAGCGCCGCTGCCGCAAACGCCGATGCGAAAAAGCGCACCAGCATCGCCATCCTCGTGCGCGGGCGCAATCACCTGCGCGAGATCGTGCCGCAGCTGAAACAGGCGGGCCTTGCATTCCGCGCGATCGAAATCGACCGGCTCGACGACCGGCCCGTGGTGCAGGACCTGCTCGCGCTCACGCGCGCGCTCGCCCATCGCGGCGACCGCCTCGCCTGGCTCGCGATCCTGCGCGCGCCCTGGTGCGGCCTCACGCTCGCCGACCTGCACGCGCTCGCCGGCACTGGAATTAATGCCGGAGATGCCCTCGCACAGCCGCTCTCCAGCCAATCGACCATATGGGAACTGATGCACGACCCGGTGCGCCTCGCCGCCCTCACCCCCGACGGCCGCCTGCGCCTCGACCGCGTGCGCCCCGTGCTTGCCGCCGCGCTCGCCAGTCGCCAGCGTTCGTCCCTGCGCGATGCGGTCGAAGGCTGCTGGCTTGCGCTCGGCGGCCCGGCTTGCGCCGCATCCGAGACCGAGCTCGAAGACGCCGAGACCTACCTCGACCATCTCGAATCCGAGGAGGACGCCGGCGCCATCGCCGACTTCGAGGCGTTCGAGCAAGGATTGGACAAGCTCTACGCGCTGCCCGACCTGGCCGCCGGCGACGATGCGGTGCAGATCATGACCATCCACAAAGCGAAGGGCCTGGAGTTCGATCACGTGATCGTGCCCGGCCTGGGTAAGAAGCCGCCGGCCGAAGGCAGGAAACTGTTCCTGTGGATGGAACGCCCGGCCAAACTGGACACCTCAGCGGATGCGTCGGCGCCGCGCAGACCGGTACCGGGCACGAAGCTGCTGCTCGCGCCGATCGAAGAAACCGGCGCGGACGGCGATCCGATCTACGCCTGGATCAAACAGCTCGCCGCGGAAAAAGCAGCGCACGAAGACGGGCGCCTGCTCTACGTTGCAGCCACGCGCGCCAGGCAGCGCCTGCATCTGCTGGGCGAAACGCGGCTGCTCGCCGAGGACGAGGTGCAAACGGCGCGCGCGCCCGACGCGCGCAGCCTGCTGGCGAAGCTCTGGCCGGCGGTGTCGGCCGAGTTTCAGCGCGCCGCCGCGGCGGCCCAGCCGCCGTCGACCAGCACGGACGCAGCAAGCGAGGCCATGCCCGACCAGTCGCTGCGCCGCCTCGCCTCCGCTTGGATCACGCCCGAAGCGCCGCCCGCGCTCGCCTGGGCCGCGCCCGGCGAGACTGCGCGCCCCCAGGACGACATCGAATATTCCTGGGTGGGCGAGACCGCGCGCCACGTCGGCAGCGTGGTGCACCGCTGGCTGCAGCGCATCGCCGAGGATGAAATGAAGGGTTGGGACGCGGCGCGCATCGGCACCCTGCGCGCGGGTTTTCGCAACGAGCTCGCGGCATGCGGCGTCGAAGACGCGCAGCTCGGCGCCGCCGCCGAGCGCGTGGCGCGGGCGCTCGCCAACGCGCTCGCCGATGCGCGCGGACGCTGGCTGCTCGGGCCGCAGCCGGGCGCGAAGAACGAATACCGCCTCACCGCCGTGATCGAAGGCGAGCGCCGCAATCTGGTCATCGACCGCAGCTTCACCGACGCGAACGGAAAACGCTGGATCGTGGACTACAAGACCAGCGGGCACGAGGGTGCGAACGTGGAAGCATTCCTCGACCGGGAGCAGGAACGCTACCGGGCACAGCTCGCGCGTTATGCCCAGGCGCTCGCGCAGGGCGAGCCGGCGATGCTCGGGCTGTATTTCCCGCTGCTGGCCGGCTGGCGGACGTGGAACGCTTAGTATCCGTCGCACGCATGCCGGGTCCGCAAAAAAATTGGCGCCTGCTATTGACATCCATTCGCCATTAGCGCTTAATAATTTCCAAGGGCAAAGCCGCCGAAAGGCGGCCACGCAAAGCTACCGGCCTAAACGCGAAAAAAAGCGCAGGGCAGCGGGGTTGCCGGTCCAAAGCCGTCATTCCGTAGGAATCCGTCGAGCTGCGCCGCCCTTCTTGAGTAATGTGCAACTGGAGGGCTCTTCGATCGTGCATGCCAAAGAACTCAAAGCCTATTGCAAAATGAGGGGATATCCCCCGAGGGGACTTCCTTCGGGGCGATTCCCCTCACGCTCCCCCAAGTCGGGGGCCATATCGGCAATCATGAAATGGCCTCTAAGTCCTCTAAGTCCTCTAAGTCGATTGCTTGGCGCGATTGCGGTTTCCTGCGCGGCACTTGCCGGCGGCCCGGCGTACGCGCAGGGCGTGACCAAGACCCAGATCCTGATCGGACAGTCGGGACCGTTGACCGGCAGCAATAAGGATTTGGGGGTGGATATCCGCAACGGCGCGCTCGCCTACTTCGAAAAAGTGAATCAGTCGGGCGGCATCTACGGACGTAAGATCGATTTGCTCACGCTGGACGACGGCAACGACCGCAAGCGCGCCGCCGCCAACACCGTCACCCTGGTGGAGGAAAAAGGCGTGCTCGCGCTGTTCGGCTATGCCAGCGCGACCCTGAGCGTGCCGTCGCTGCCGACGGTGGAAAAGGACAAGGTCCCGTTCGTCGGCCCGTTCACCGGCGCCGCCGTGATGCGCAAACTGAATCCTTACGTGTTCAACATCCGCGCGAGCTATAACGACGAGCTCGAAAAGATCGTGGATTACTACACCAGCACCGGAATGAAAACCTTCGCCATCCTCAACTACGACGACCCAGTCGGCAGGGAAAACCTCCATACCGTCGAGATGGCCTTGGCGAAACGCGGGCTGAAGCCGGTCGCGGTCGGGAGCGTGAAGCGCAATCAGACCGAGATCAGCGCGGCCGTTGCGCGCGTGGTGAAGGCAGCGCCGGACGTGGTCATCGCAACCACGCTGTACCGGACTACTGCCGATTTCATCAAACAGGCAAAGAAGGCGGGGTCGGCCGCACAGTTCGCGAGCACCTCGTTCGTAGGCGCAAGCGCGCTCGCCGACCAACTCGGTGCGGAAGGACGGGGCGTGGTCGTGGCGCAAGTGGTGCCACCCTTTTCCAATTCATCGGTTCCGATGGTGCGCGAATACCAGGCCGCGATCGAAAAAGAGTTGGGCAAAAAAGAATATTCCTATACCTCGCTCGAAGCCTATGTCGGAGCCAAGGTTCTGGTCGAAGCGATCCGCCGCGCCGGGCCCAAGCTCGACCGCGCCAGCCTGCTCAAGGCGCTCGACTCAATGCAGGACGTCGACGTCGGCGGCTATTTCATCGACTTCAGCCCGTCGAATCACAACGGCTCGAAGTTCGTCGACCTGACGGCGATCAGCACCCATGGCCGCTTTTCCTACTGAACTCGCGCGCAGGCGCGCAAGCGTCAGCCTGCGCGCGCCGCAGCGCGCGAACAGCCTGGCGCCGAACCCGGCTGTGTCCCTGCCCTGCCCCGCCGCGAAATCCAGGGGTGTATGGCTGACGCTGTGGCTCCAAATCGAGGGTGAATCGCCGTGAGCGATGCGTCCAAGCGCCCGGTCAAGGTGCTCGTCATCGATGACAGCAACACCATCCGGCGCAGCGCCGAACTGTTTCTGCGCCAGGCCGGGTATGAAGTGATATTGGCCGAGGACGGCTTCGACGCCCTTTCCAAGATTACCGATCACGAACCGCAGGTCATTTTCGTCGACATCATGATGCCGCGGCTCGACGGGTATCAGACCTGCGCCCTGATCAAACAGAACCCGCGGCTCAAATCCACGCCGGTCATCATGCTTTCGAGCAAGGACGGCGTATTTGACCGCGCCCGCGGCAGGCTCGCCGGCTCCGACCGCTACCTCACCAAGCCCTTCACCAAGGAAGGCTTGATCGCGGCGGTGAGCGATTACGCCGGGCGGGATGCCGCTTCTCCTTGAATCAACGAAAGGTGCAATATGACAATCAACACGATATTGGTCGTAGACGACTCGCCGACCGACCGGCAGCACCTGAGCGCCATGCTGTCGAAGAACGGCTTCAGGGTGTCGACGGCAGAGAGCGCCGAAGACGCACTGGCGAAGATCAAGCAAGCGCGCCCGGACCTCGTACTCATGGACGTGGTGATGCCGGGTCAGAACGGCTTCCAGGCGACGCGTGCGCTCACCAGGGACGAAAGCACCAAGGACATCCCGGTCATCCTGTGCACGAGCAAAGGGCAGGAAACCGACAAGGTCTGGGGCATGCGCCAGGGCGCACGCGACTACGTCGTGAAGCCGGTGATCCAGGCGGACCTGCTGGCGAAGATCGCGGCGCTCGGGTGACATGGCTGCGAGACTGTCGCTGCGCGATTACCAGCTGGAGCTTTCGGCCCGCCTGCAGCGCGCCGAGACCGACGGCCGCGCAAGCTCGAAGCTCGGCGTGGAGGCCGGTGGCGCCGCCTGGCTGGTCGATCTCACCGAGGCCGGCGAAATCCTTCCGCTGCCGCCGGTGTCGGCGGTGCCGCTCGCGCGCCCATGGTTCCGCGGCGTCGCGAATATCCGCGGCAATCTCTACAGCGTGGTCGACTTCGCCGCGTTTCTCGGCGGCGAGGCCACGGCCGCCGGCGACCAGGCGCGACTGCTGCTGATCAGCGACCGCTTCCGCGCCGGCTGCGCGCTGCTCGTCGACCGCTCGCTCGGCCTGCGCAAGTCCGACGCGCTGGAGCCGCGCCCGCGCCGCGGCGAATCGAAGTGGACGCGCGCCGAATACAGCGATGCGGAGGGCAGGCATTGGAACGAGCTGGATGTGCCGGCGCTGGTCCGGGACCCGGAGTTTCTCGATGTCAGCGCCTAATATGAAAAGGGACGACGCTATGAAACGATTCGCGCATGATCTGGCCCGCAATCATTGCCCGCGACGGCAAACTACTGCGCTAGGGGAGCTGTATGGCATTCACATTTGACGCATTCAAGCCGCGGTTTCTACGACGCGACGCCGCTGCCGACACCGCACCGCGCGCGCCGCGCGGCGGCTTGCCGCTGATCGGCCGACTTCCCGTTACGAGACAACTCCAGGTCCTGACCGGGTTTCTCGTCCTCCTGCTGCTGCTCGACGCGGCCATCGTCGTGATGGACGTGCGGCAGGCGACGTTCAATACCATCTACGTCGCCTCCGTTGGAAATATACGCATGCTGTCGCAGCGGCTCGCCAAGGCGGCGCAGCAGGCCTCGCAGGGCAACCCGGCGGCCTTCAAGCAACTGCGCGAGAGCCGCGACGAGTTCGCCCGGCTGGTCGCGCTCCTCAGCAAGGGCGGCACTGCAGGCGGCGTGGATCTGCCCCCCACGCCCGCGCGCGTGCGCCCGGCGCTCGACGCGCTGGTGAGCCAATGGAGCAAGAGCGAGCGCAACGCCGGACTGGTAATCCGTGAGGAGCGCAACCTGATCGCGCTGGGCAAGGCAGTGCGCTCGATCAATGCGAACAACCCGACGCTGCTCGAGCTGGCGCAGGAGGTCGCCGCGCTGAGCGTGCAGTCCGGCGGCTCGGCCCGCCAGAACGCCCTCGCCGCGCAGCTGGTCATGCTGACCCAGCGCATGGCCAAGAATGCCAACACCATGCTCGCGGGCGACATCGTCGACCCGGAAGTCGCATTCCTGCTGGGCAAGGACAACATTACGTTCAGGGACACGCTGCAGGCTTTGAGCCAGGGGGACGCGACGTTGCGCATAGCGCGCGTTAGCGACCCGCAGATGCAGGCCAAGCTCGCCGAACTCGAGACCGCTTTCCAGCAATACCAGGCCAGCTCCAGAGACATCCTCGGCCACATGCAGAGGCTGGTCAACGCAAAGCGGGCGTCACGGGATCTGTTCAACGACAGCGAGACGCTGCTCGGGGCGGCAGGACGGCTGAGTACCGGCTACGAGGGGCAGCTAGCCGCGCGCCGGGTCGATTTCGTCGCCATGGGCGTGGTGTCGGTGCTGGCTCTCCTGTGCCTGCTCATGATCGGTAAAGTGTACCTGGACGACACGCGCCGCCGCGCCGAGCAAAGCGAGCTGCAAAACCGCGCCAATCAGGACGCGATCCTGCGGCTGCTCGACGAGATCGGCAATCTCGCGAGCGGCGACCTGACGGTGCGCGCCAAGGTGACCGAAGACATGACCGGCGCCATCGCCGACTCCATCAACTACACTATCGACGAGCTGCGGCGTCTGGTGACGGGGATCAACAACGCCGCGCAGCAAGTGACGGCCGCCACCCAGGAGGCGCAGGCGGTTTCGGGACAGCTGCTGCAGGCGACGCAGCGCCAGGCAACGGAAATCGAGCAGACCGGCCAATCGGTGACGCAAATGGCGGGCTCGATGAACGAAGTCTCGCTCAACGCGAAAGACACCGCCAAAGTCGCCGAGACCTCGCTTGCCGCCGCGGAGAAAGGTGCGCATGCGGTGCAGAACGCGATCCGCGGCATGAACGAAATCCGCGACCAGATACAGGAGACCTCCAAGCGCATCAAGCGTCTGGGCGAGAGCTCGCAGGAAATCGGCGAAATCGTGCAGCTGATCTCGGACATCACGGAACAGACCAACGTACTCGCGCTCAATGCCGCGATCCAGGCGGCTTCGGCGGGCGAAGCGGGACGCGGCTTCACCGTGGTCGCCGAGGAGGTGCAGCGGCTCGCCGAGCGCTCCGCGGAAGCGACGAAGCACATCGCCGCGATCGTCAAGAGCATTCAGCGCGATACGCAGGACGCGGTCGAGGCGATGGAACGCAGCACGCGCGGCGTGGTCGAGGGCACGCAGACCGCTGACGAAGCCGACCGGGCGCTGCGCGAGATCGAGCAGATCTCCACGCGGCTCGCCGGTCTGATCACTTCGATTTCCGGCGCCACACAGCAGCAGGTGGCATCGGCGACCCAGGTCGCCGGCAGCATGAAGCTGATCCTGGGCGTGACCCAGCAGACGACCGAAGGCACGAAAAAAACCGCGCACTCCGCCGCGCGCCTGACCGAACTCGCGGTGGCGCTGAAGAAGTCGGTGTCCGGATTCCGACTGGCGTAATGGGCTCCCTGGCCGACACCACAACTCTGTCCTGGATCATCGTCGAGGTCGATCAGGCGCTCGAGCGCGTGTGCCGTGTCATCGCCAAGTTCGAGGCGGCGCCGGAGGATGCGGCGGCTCTGGACGAATGCACCGAGCACCTGCACCAGGTCAGCGGCGCGCTGAACATGGTGGGACTCGCCGAGGCCACCCGGTTCTGCGAAAGTCTCGAAGACAGTTTCGCGGCGCTCGACAGCTCGCCACCGAGCGTCGCGGCTGCGGGTGTGATCGGTCGCGGCGTGTTGGCGCTGAAGCAGTTCGTCGACACAATGGCGCGCGGCGAGCCGAACGTGCCGGTGCGGCTGTATCCGTCATACCGCGAGCTCGCCGCGCTGCAGGGCAAGGCGGCTTGCGCGGAGAAAGACCTGTTCTTCCCCGATCTTGCGCCGCGGGTGCCCGCCCACCGCGAGCCGCGCGCGCTCGGAGCAAGCGAGCTTCCCGCGTTTCTGCAGGCGCAGCGCGCGCGTTTCCAGCGCGGGCTGCTGGCGTGGCTGCGGCATAAGCCTGGCGGACTTGCCGACATGCGCGAAGCGCTCGATGCGATGCATGCGGTGGCGGCGCAGTTGCCGGAGCGGCGCGCGCTGTGGTGGGTCGCGACCGGGCTGATGGATGCGCTGGAGGAGGCGAAGGACGCCCAGTGGCTGGCCCAGGCCAAGGTGCTGTGCAACAAGCTCGACTTTCAGATCCGCGATCTCGCCGCGGGATCGCGGGCCCCCAATGAAGCGCTGATACGAGAACTGCTCTACGCCATCGCCTGCTGCAGCGCCGGAACGCAGCGGCTCAGGCAGGTCCGGCAGGTATTCCAGCTCGACCAACTCCTTCCGGCAGCGGAAGCTGCAGCACCGGACCTGAGTTCCCTGCAGCCCGCGATCGCGGACGCGCGCTCGCGCCTTCAGGCCCTGAAGCGCGCGTGGCAGCAGTATGTGACGGGCGAGGCACCGGGCGCCGCGCGCGTACGGGAAATCACCGCGTCCCTGATGGAATTGGCGTCCGCGCTGCCCAATGCACATTTCACCCGCCTGCTCGAAGCGATCGCGCTCGCCGCCGCGACGCTGCCCGAACCGAGGCCCGGCGACGATCAGCGCCTGGTGATCGAAATGTCGGCGGCTTTCATGCTCGCGGAGAACATCCTCGAAGACTTCGGCAAAGCGCCCGCGGATCTCGAAGCGCAGGTCCGCATCCTCGGCGCATGGCTGGCCGACGCGGCGGCCGGCAAATCCAGCGGCAAGCCTCCGGCCGGCCTGCGCGCCGAACTCACGCAGCAGATCAGCGCGATGCAGCTGCGCGCGCGGGTAGCCGCGGAAATCGCCGTCAACCTGCGGCAGGCGGAGCAGGTGCTCGACGCCTTCGCGCGCGGCAAGGGAACGCGCGACACCCTGCCCGCTCTCGCTCCGTTGTTGCGTCAGATCCACGGCGCGCTCGCCGTGCTCGGACTGGACCGCGCCGGGAAGGTGCTGGCGGCCTGCGACGCCATGATTCACGCGCCCGGCGAGATCGACATGGATTGGATCGCCGAAGGCCTTTCCAGCCTGGGCTTCTATCTCGAGCCCTGCCTGCGCGGGCGCGAACCGCGCGAGCAGGCGATCGATTTTTTCCTCGATCGGTTCCAGCAGCGCGCGGCCCGGCCTGCGCCACCGCCAGCGCCCGCCCCCGCCGCCGCGCCGCAGGACGAGGAGTTGCTGCAGGTCTTTGTCGAAGAAGCCGGGCAGGTCCTCGCCGGCGTCGAAGCGGCTTTGCCGCTGTGCCGCGCCGATCCGGGCGATGCACAGGCTCTGGCGAAGGTCCGCCGCGGATTCCATACCCTGAAAGGCAGCGGGCGGATGGTAGGCCTGAATGAGCTGGGAGACCTCGCCTGGGAGGTCGAGCAGGTGATGAACCGCCGGCTGGAGGACCAGCGGCCGGCGTCCCCCGAATTGCTCGAGCTGGCCGCCAATGCGGCGAGCTGCTTTGCCGACTGGTTGGCGCAGCTGAAATCCGGGCAGCCGGTCGCCGTCGATGCCGGCCGGATCACGGCGCAGGCGCGCAAACTCGCGCAGGAAGAACCGAAACCGACATTCCTCGAGATCTATCTCAAGGAAGCCGCCGGCCACGTCGCGACCCTGGTCGCCCAGTACCGGCCTGCAGCCGAGGCGTCGGCCGACTTCGTCCGCGCGGCGCATACGCTCGCGAGCTGCTCGCGCACGGCGGGGTTTGCCGCGGTGGCGGATCTTGCCGGCGAACTCGAGCAGTGGACGCCGTTCGCGGCTCGCGCGGCGCAGCCGGAGGATACGGCACTGGTAGGCACGGTGATCGGAAAGCTCGAGCACATGGTCGCCGCGCTGCAGCAGGGCGAGGCGAGCGGCGACGCCGGCGAGGCGCTCGGCCGGATGCGCCAGCTGACCGCGCGCCTCAAGGCGCAGCGCGTCATGCGCGACGACATCGACGCGCACCTGCTGCCGGTGTTTCTCGAAGAGGCCGAGGAGCTGGTGCCGCAGATCGGCAGCGACCTGCGCGAGTGGAAAGCGCAGCCGCAGGACCGGCGCATCGCCGACGCATTGAAGCGCGCGCTGCACACGCTGAAGGGCAGCGCGCGCATGGCCGGTGCGATCCGCCTCGGCGAACTGACCCACATCATGGAAAGCCAGGTGGAAACGGCGCTCGAAGCCGGGCAGCTGCCGCCCGAGCTGTTCGGCGAGCTGGAGTCGAAGATGGACCGCGTCAGCGCCGACCTCGACCGAATGAAGGAACGCCACGCACCGGCGCCGGCGCCGGCCCCCGCCGCGGTCGCCGAGCCGGTCGCGCCCTCCGGCGCCGCGGGCATGCTGCGCGTCAATGCCGACACGCTCGACTTCCTGATCACCGAATCGGGGGAGGTCGCGATTGCGCGCTCGCGCATCGAAGCGGAGCTGCGCCTGATCAAGCAGTCGCTGGGCGACCTCGACGAAAGCATCGCCCGCCTGCGCACCCAGCTGCGCGAGGTGGAAATCCAGGCCGACAGCCAGATGCAGTCGCGCACGTCGGTACTGGACGAGCGCGACCGCGAATTCGACCCGCTCGAGTTCGACCGCTACACGCGCCTGCAGGAGCTCACGCGCATGATGGCCGAGGGCCTCAACGACGCCGCGTCGATCCAGTCGGCGCTGCTGAATAGCCTGGACGAAACCGACGCCGCTCTGCTGCAGCAGGCGCGCATCGGCCGCGAGCTGCAGCAGGATCTGATGCGCATGCGCGCGGTGCCCTTCGCGACACTGAGCGAACGGCTGTACCGCATCGTGCGCCAGACGGCGCGCGAAACCGGCCGCGAAGCGGAACTCGAGATTCAGGGCGCGCAGATCGAGCTCGACCGCGGCGTACTCGAACGCATCGCGGCGCCGCTGGAGCACATGCTGCGCAACGCGGTGGTCCACGGCGTGGAAGATCCGCAGCTGCGCAGCGCCGGCGGAAAGCCGAAGACCGCGCGCGTCGCGATCGAACTGCGCCAGGAGGCGAACGAGATCGTAATCATCGTCTCCGACGATGGCGCCGGCCTCGATCTGCAAAAACTGCAAAGCAAGGCGGTCGAGAAAGGCCTGCTGGCCGCGGACCGGGAACTGAGCGAATTTGAACAGCATCAGCTTGTGTTCATGAGCGGCCTGTCTACCGCCGGGGCGGTAAACGCGCTCGCCGGACGCGGCGTGGGCATGGATGTCGTGCGCACCGAGATCGCGGGGGTGAACGGACGCATCGACATCGCCAGCACCCGCGGCGCGGGGACGACCTTCACCATTTTCGTTCCGCTCACCCTTGCGGTCACGCAGACCGTAATGGTGAAGGCCGGGATGGCCACGCTGGCGGTGTCCTCGGCAACGGTCGAGCAGGTGCTGCGGCTGAAGGCCGATACCATGGCCGGCCTGTATGACAGGGGCCAGGTCGAGTTCCAGGGGCGCCTGTATCCGCTGCACTCCCTGCGCCAACTCCTCGGCGAGCGTGTCGCCGTGGAAATCCGGGACTACAACTCGGTGCTGCTGCTGCGGAGCGGAATCCAGCGCGTCGCCGTCCACGTCGACGCGCTGCTCGGCATCCGCGAGGTCGTGGTCAAGAGCATCGGTCCGCAGCTTTCGCGGATTCCCGGCGTGACCGGCGCCACCGTGCTCGCAGACGGCAGCATCGTGCTCATCGTCAACCCGGTGCAGCTCGCGCAGCGCAGGGCCGCGGCAGGCGCGCAGCTGGGCGAAGTCACGGGCGTAAACAGTGCACGCCCCTCGGCGCCGCTGGTGATGGTGGTGGACGACTCGCTCACGGTGCGCAAGTTCACCAGCCGCCTGCTCGAGCGCGAGGGTTACCGCGTGATCACGGCGAAAGACGGACTGGATGCGATCGAGAAACTCAGGGACCGCCTGCCCGACGTGATGCTGGTCGACATCGAAATGCCGCGCATGGACGGTTTCGACCTCACCCGCAACGTGCGCGGCGACGCGCGCACCCTCGGCATTCCGATCATCGTCATCTCGTCGCGCACGGCCGAGAAGCACCGCAGTCGCGCGGCGGCCCTGGGCGTCAGCGCCTTCATCGGCAAACCCTACCAGGAAGCCGAACTGCTGCAGGACATCAGCGCCTGCCTGAGGCGGCAGTGACACCCCGGCTGCCGGAGCGTCTGGGAAAGTATCCGATCCAGCGCGAGATCGGCAGCGGCGCGACCAGCCGCGTGTACCTTGCGCGCGATCCTTTTTCCGACCGGGACGTTGCCATCAAGGTTTTCCAGTTCGACCCCGACGCCGATCCGCAGGCGCAGCGCATGCTGTTCAAGGCGTTCGTCGCCGAAGCCTCTCTCGCGGGCAAGCTCAATCACCCCCACATCGTCGACATCCTCGACGCGGTGCAGGAGCCCGATCACAGCTACGTCGTGATGGAGTACGTGCCCGGGACGACGCTCGAGGCCCACTCCGACGTTTCCACGCTCCTGCCGCTCAACAAGGTGGTGGAGATCATCTTCAAAAGCATCCGCGCGCTCGAATACGCGCACCGGCACGGTGTCATTCACCGCGACATCAAGCCGGGCAACATCCTGCTGTCCAGGAGCGGCGAGACCAAGGTCAGCGATTTCGGCGCCTCGTTCCAGCAACGCCCCGCACAGGAGACGACGCAGATCACCGGCGTGGGTTCGCCGGCTTACATGTCGCCCGAGCAGATTCGCATGGAGACGCTCACGCAGCAGACCGACATCTATTCCCTCGGCGTCACCATGTACCGGCTGCTGACCGGGCGCCTGCCGTTCCAGGCATCGACCCAGGCAGGGCTGAACTACGCCATCCTCAATGCCGTTGCGGCACCGATGGTCAACCTGCGGCCGGAACTGCCGCCGCTGCTCGACGCGATCGTGATGAAGGCGATGAGAAGGGACCCGGCCGAACGCTACCAGTCGTGGCTCGAATTCGGCAAGGAACTGAGCCAGGCATTTCTGAGCCTGCGCCTGGTCGGAGATTCGATCTCGGACTCGGAGCGCTTCAACAAGCTGCGCGGCTTCCCCTTCTTCGAGGACTTCAACGACGTCGCGCTATGGGAACTGGTGCGGATCGGCGCCTGGAAGACCCATCCGGCCGGGCGCACTTTGATCCGCGAGGGCGAAACCGGCGACGACTTCTATTTCCTGGTGGATGGCGAAGTCGACGTCAGCCTTGCGGGGAAGAACATCGCCGGCGTGCAGCCGGGCGGCTGCTTCGGCGAGATTTTGTATTTCTCCGACCGCATTCATCGCCGCACCACCACCATTACCGCGCGCACCGACATCGCTGTGATCGAGATCAAGGCGGAATCGATCCGCGCCGCCACCGATGCCTGCCAGGCTGCCTTCAACAAGGCGTGCATGCGGGTGCTGATCGAGCGGCTGGTGCATTCCAACCGGCGCCTCGCCCAGGCCGACTGAAGCCGGCTTCGTCCAAACGCGTCCTGCGGGCGCTGGAACGGCCAGGCGGCAGTGCCCGGCATCGGCACATTGATCTATTTTAATAAGGACTTGCCACGCGGTGTGCGCCGCCGCGGGCGCGTGGTTTGCGCTTTCGGGCCCGCGTGGCGCTGTACTGGAAGCGCCGTGTTTCGCGACCGCCGCGATCTCGCACCGTCAGTCAAATCAACGCTTACCTTGACCGCCGTCAAGATGCCAACCCGGCGCACGCCGGACGATAGCATCATCTACTCCGATCCGGCACCCCTGCCTTGGATCGGGCACCTGGCATGGCAAGCATGGGCGAAAAATTCTGGCTGGCATCCTATCCGCCGGGTATTCCGGGCGCGGTGGACGTTGACGCCTTTGCCTCGCTCAACGAAGTGCTGTCGCAAAGCTGCAAACGCTTCGCGCCTTTGCCGGCATTCAGCAACCTCGGTGCAACGCTGACTTATGCGGACCTGAACCGCCTGAGTGGCGCGTTCGCGGCGTTTCTGCAAAAGGGTCTGGGCTTGAACAAAGGGGCGCGCGTTGCGATCATGCTACCCAACGTCCTGCAATATCCAGTCGCGCTATTCGGAGTGCTGCGGGCCGGCCTTACGGTGGTCAACGTCAATCCGCTGTACACCGCGCGCGAGCTGGAGTATCAGCTCAGCGACTCCGGCGCGCAGACTATCATCGTGCTGGAAAATTTCGCGCGCACGCTGCAGCAGGCGCTGCCACGCACGGCGGTGAAGACCGTGATCACGACCGAGCTGGGTGAAATGCTGTCGGTGGTGAAGCGGCTGCTCGTAAACCTGGTCGTCAAGCATGTGAAGAAGCTGGTTCCGGACTGGCGCATCGGCGGATCGATCGATTTTCGCGCATGCCTGGAGCGCGGAGGGGGCATGAACCTCGATGAAGTCAAGGTCGGACAAGACGACATCGCCTTCCTGCAATATACGGGCGGCACCACCGGCGTGGCCAAGGGCGCCATGCTTACGCATCGGAACATGGTGGCCAATCTGCAGCAGGCGACCGCATGGATGTCCTGTGATCTCAAGGAGGGCGAAGAGACAGTGGTCACGCCGCTGCCGCTGTATCACATCTTTTCCCTCACCGCGAACTGCCTCACCTTCATGAAGTACGGCGGGCACAACGTGCTGATCACAAACCCGCGCGATTTGCCCGGTTTCGTCGGGGAGTTGAAGAAGCTGCAGTTCTCGGCCATTACCGGCGTCAATACCCTGTACAACGCCCTGCTCAACACCAGCGGTTTTGCCGAGCTGGACTTCGGCCGGCTGAAAATTGCGCTGGGCGGAGGAGCGGCGGTGCAACGTGCCGTAGCCGAGCGCTGGAAGGCGATTACCGGCCGACCTCTGATCGAGGCCTATGGCCTGACCGAATGCGCGCCCGCCGCGTGCATCAATCCGCTTTCCATCGACGCCTATACGGGCTCGGTCGGCCTGCCCATCCCGTCGACCGAAGTGAGCATCCGCGACTCGGAAGGCAAGGCCGTGTCTTTCGGCACCGTGGGCGAGATCTGCGTGCGCGGGCCGCAGGTCATGAAAGGCTATTGGAATCTGCCCGATGCGACCGCAGAAGTGCTTAGCGAGGACGGCTGGTTGAGCACCGGCGACCTTGGCACCATGGACGAGCGCGGCTATGTGCGCATTACCGATCGCAAGAAGGACATGATCCTGGTCTCCGGCTTCAACGTGTACCCGACCGAGATCGAGGACGTGGCGGCGATGCATCCCGGCGTGCTCGAGTCGGCCGCCATCGGAATACCCGATCCGAAATCGGGAGAAACGGTCAAGCTCTTCGTCGTGCGCAGGGATCCGGATCTTCGCGCCGAAGACCTGATGCGTCACCTGCGCGAAAATCTCACCGGCTACAAGGTGCCCAAAGCGATCGAATTCCGCAGCGAGCTGCCGAAATCCACCATCGGAAAGATTCTGCGCCGCGCGTTGCGCGACGCCACGCCGCTCACGGGCGCGTGAGATCGAACGGTGCCCGGTGCCCGGCGAACAGGCGCTGCAGGATCAGCGTTTCGCGCGTGCCGATGATGTCGAGGAACTCGGTCGCCCCTTTCATGCGCTCGAACGCCCGGAAGCCGCGGTCGAGGAAATCATGCAACGCGCCCAGTCCCGCCGCGTGCGCCGGCCCCTTCATCAGGCCGATGGCGGCCTTGAGCAATGGCCTGCGCGTAACCCGGTCGAGCGTGGCGCCGATCTCTATGAGCAGCTTGATCTGCGCCTCGCGTCCAGGGCGGTCGTCGCAGGCGCGATAGGCCTTGGCATAGGCGGCCTCGCTGATCTCGGACTTGAGCGATTGGCCCTGGCTCAGCAAGGCGCGCGCCATGGCGATATCGAAGGTCTCGGAGATGATGTCGAGTTCCATGCCGAGCGCCAGGGTATGCACGCCGGCAGCGGGAAGGAGCTTTCCCAACATCGGCAGGATGCGCTCCAATTCCTCGTCGCGATGGCTGAAGTCCTTCGGACCGTAGAGATCGGACAGAAAGAACTCCGCCGCCAGACGGTAGCGCTCGCTCGCCAGCAATTCCGGGTAGGTGCGCGCAAAGCGCGCGGACTGCCAGGCGCGCAGCCGCATGCGCATGGGCGTCTCGCTCGGAACAGACGCCGGGCGCAGGCCCCGCACCTTCGCCAGATTCGAGCGCATCTGCGCTATCAGGTCTTCCTTGTCCGCGGTTTCCTCTTCTTTGCCCACGGTTGGTACGCTCCCGGGGCCAAATCAGAAATGGATGCCGCGCATGAGCTGCGCAAATGCGATCTGATCCGCCGTATGCGGCGGCTCTTCGCCTTCCCTTTTTCCCGCCGCGGCCGCCGATTCGGGAAACATGCGAAAGCTGGTATTCATGATGATCTGCCCCACGCGCGGCATCAGCGCATGCACCAGTTCGCCCAAAATGCCCAGGCGCGTCGCGACGCGCACCTGCCCTTTCACGATCGCGTCCGCAATCATGTCGGCGGCTTCCTCCGGCGCCAGCAAGGGCACGCTGTCGTAGATCCTGGTCGGGGCGATCATCGGCGTCTTTACCAGCGGCATGTTGATGGTGGTGAACTTGATCCCGGCATCGGCGTATTCGGAACCGGCGCAGCGCGTGAACGCCTCCAGGGCCGCCTTGGAGGCGATATAGGCGGAAAAGCGCGGGGCGTTGGTGAGCACCCCTATCGACGAAATGTTGATCACGTGGCCGCGCTGTTGGCGCACCATGAAGGGCAGCAGCGCCAGCGTCAGGCGCAGCGCGGCGAAATAATTGATCTGCATGGTGCGCTCGAAGTCGTGAAAGCGTTCATACGATGCCTCGATCGCGCGCCGGATCGAGCGCCCGGCGCTGTTCACCAGGATGTCGACCCCGCCGTGTTCCTTCAGGACGCGCGCGACGAAAGCGGCGCACTGCGCTTCGTCGGTGAGGTCGGCCTGATAACTGTGCACCGTGCCCAGCGCCGCGATCTCGGTTTTCGCCCGCGCGAGCTTTTCCGGATCGCGCGCGACGATCAGCACCGTCGCGCCAGCCGCGGCAATCTTCTTCGCCGCGGCGAGGCCGATGCCGGAGGAGCCGCCGGTGATCAGCACCACCCTGCCCTTCACTTTGCCTTTGAGCGTGCGGTCTATCTGCAGGTCCGGATCGAGGTTGCGTTCCCAGTAATCCCACAGCCGCCAGGCGTAGGTGTCCAGCCGCGGCGCCGCGATGCCGCTGCCCTCCAGCGCCTGCTGCGCCTGGCGGCAGTCGAAGCGCGTAGGGTAGTTGACGAAGGTCATGATGTCCTCGGGCAGATCGAGGTCTTTCATGACCGCATTGCGGATGCGGCGCACCGGCGTGAGCTGCATCATGCCCTGTTTGATGTTCGCGGGGACGAAACCGAACAGCGCCGCGTTGATGAACAGGGACATCGCCGGCGCATGTGCGGCCTTGGCGAACGCGTTGAGCACCTCGCCCACGCGCATCGGCTTCGGGTCGACCAGGTGGAAACACTTGCCGTCGAGCCCAGGCGCGTGCGCGATGTAGTCGATCGCGTTCACCACGAAATCGACCGGCACCAAGTTGATGCGTCCGCCCTCGATGCCGATGCTGGGCATCCACGGCGGCAGCAGCTGGCGTGTTCGCTGGATCAGCTTGAAGAAATAGTACGGCCCGTCGATCTTGTCCATCTCGCCGGTGGCGGAATCGCCGACCACGAGGCCCGGCCGGTATATGCGCCAGGGCAAGGTGCACTCGGTGCGCACGATCCGCTCCGATTCGTGCTTGGTGGAGAAGTAGGGATGATCGAGGTGCTCCGCTTCGTCAAACATGTCTTCGCGAAACACGCCTTCGTACAGTCCGGCGGAGGCGATCGAACTCATGTGGTGAAAGCGGCCCGCCCCGATGTCCCGCGCGAAGGCCACGGCGTTGCGTGTTCCGCCGACGTTCGCCGCCTGTTGCACCTGCGCGCCCGCGCGCAGGTCGTACACTGCGGCGAGATGGAAGAAGTGCTCGATCGCGTCAGCCGCCAATTTCGCCTGATCGTCCTCGGCTATGCCCAGCCCCGGCGCGGTAATGTCACCCGCCACGGCGATCACGCGGGTTTCATCCGCACCCCAGTAGCGGTATAGGGACTTCAATGTCGCCGGCGACGCGTCGTACGCGAGGAAATAGATCTTGGCGCCATCGCGGCCGAGGATTTTCCTGACGAGGCGCTTGCCGATGAATCCGGTCGCGCCGGTAATGAAGTAATTCATGCTGGCTCCCACCTGGTATCCGAGCTGTCGCCGCGGAGCGCGCGGTCCGCGGACAAGTCAATTATGCTCGCGCCGACGCGAATACAGGTATTGCGATCTCGTCGGAAATTGATAAAACGCAAACCGGATGCACGAGAGGCGCGGCACACTTTGTTCATCGGTCGCAACCGAGCGCGGCGGACTTTGGCGGCGGGGCGGTGCGCAATGACAAGGCAGCCGTTTCGCGCGGGCGCAGCTTTCTGGAGCGCAACATTCGCGGGCGCGCTCGGGCGCTTTAGTGTGAATCCTCTAATTTGTGCGTATAGAGTGGAAACTGTGAAGCAGGCTGCGTGAGGCAGCGCGGAGCGCGAGGCTTCGCGCGCCGAATCTCAATCAACCCTAAGGAGCATCAACATGGTACGCAAACTCAAGTCGCTCGCCGCAGGCCGGGGCGACAGCAAACTGGCACAAACTGTTCGCGATTCCGCGCAACAAATCTGGCTGGCGGGGCTCGGCGCGTTCTCCAAGGCGCAAGCCGAAGGCAGCAAGATGTTCGACACACTGGTGAAGGAAGGCCAGGCGATCCACGCCAAGACGCGCAAGGTTGCCGAAGCCAAGGTAGGCGAGATGACCAGCACGCTCGGCAAGATGGCGACGAAAGCCACTAACCAGGCCAGCGGCAATTGGGACAAGCTCGAGCAGGTGTTCGAAGAGCGCGTAGCGCGCGCGCTGAACCGCATCGGCGTGCCGACCAACAAGGACATACAGAACCTGGCCAAGCGCGTCGAGCAGCTCAACGCAAGCGTGCAAAGGCTTACCGGCGGAGCGGCGAGGAAATCCGCCGCGAGGAAGCCGGCCAAGCGCAAAGTCGCCAAGTAAGCCGACGCGCCGCGCCGTTCCAAATGGAGCGGGCAGCGACGAGCGCCGTGCCGCAGAGCCAGCGCTGCGCTGCCTGCTGCCCGGAACCACCAGCTCCGCCGGAATAGCTCTTGAAAACGACGATTGCGCCCGTTGCGCGCGGCCTCCCGTTGCGGCAGGCTGCCTCCGCCCGCGTTGGCCTGGCCCTGGCCGGAGGCGGGCCGCTAGGCTCGATCTACGAAATCGGAGCGCTCTCCGCGCTGGCCGAGTCGCTGGAGGGAATCGACTTCAACGACCTGCATGTCTACGTCGGCGTGAGTTCGGGAAGCTTCATCGCGGCCGGCTTGGCCAATGGCATCAAGCCGATCGAGATGTGCCGCATGTTCATCGAGAGCGATGCGGCGGACGAACCGTTCGATCCGGCACTGCTCATGCGGCCGGCGTTCGGGGAATATCTGCGGCGGGCAGGTTCGCTGCTGCCGCTGCTCCTGACCTCGACGCGGGAGTACTTGTCGAATCCGATCGGACAAGGGTTCTTCGCCTCGTTCCAGCGCCTGTCGCACGCTTTGCCGGCCGGCATATTCAATAACGCCGGCATTGGCGATTTCCTCGAGCGCATGTTCACCCAGCCGGGCCGGACCAATGACTTTCGCCGGTTGCGGCACAAGCTGTTCATCGTCGCCACCGAACTCGATACCGCCGCCACCGTGGCGTTCGGGGCTCCCGGCCTGGACCATGTGCCTATTGCCCAAGCGGTGCTGGCAAGCGCTGCGCTGCCCGGCCTGTATCCGCCGGTGCACATCGACGGGCGCCATTACGTGGACGGGGCGCTGAAGAAGACCATGCATGCCTCGGTGGCGTTGAAGCAGCATGCCCGCCTGGTGTTGTGCATCAATCCGCTGGTGCCTTACGACAGCGCAGGCAGCGGGCGCCATAGTCTGGTGCGCGGCGGGCTCCCGCAAGTGCTGTCGCAGACGTTTCGCGCCATCATTCATTCGCGCATGCAGGTCGGCATGGGCAAGTACGACACCGAATTCAAGGGCTCCGACGTGGTGCTGTTCGAGCCCGCGCGCCGCGACGCCGACATGTTCTTCACCAACATCTTCAGCTACGCGAGCCGCAAGCGCCTGTGCGAACACGCCTACCAGAAAACGCGCGCGGACCTTTGGCAAAGGCGCCGAGCGCTGGGGCCGGTACTGGCGCGCCACGGCATCCGCCTGAATCTGAAAGTGATCAGCGATCCGACTCTGACGCTGGTGCGCTCGCATCTGCGCCGCAGGGTGCAGGGCTCCTCGGCAGCGGTGCACGCGACCGCGGGACTCGCGAGTTGCCTGGATGATCTGGAGCGCTGGGTGCGTCTGGCGACACTCAAGTCCGCCCCGCTGGCGGGCCCGGACGTGCCGGGGAAGAAGACTGCGGCGAGGTCGGCGCAAGGCTGAGACGGCAAAAGGCGCGCGCGTTCGATCCCATGTCGCCACGCAGCACCGCCACAGCGTCTATTGCAATCCTGTTTATCAATGGCGACGACAATCAACGGCAAGGCGAAGCGGCGCACGCGCGAACGCATTGCCGCGACCGCGTTCGAGCTGTTCAACCGTCTGGGCGAACCGGGCGTAACGACCTCCGCGATCGCGGACGAGATGAACATCAGCCCGGGGAACCTCTATTACCACTTTCGCAGCAAGAACCAGATCGTCGAGGAGATTTTCGGCGCGTTCGAGCGCGAGGCCGACGCCGTGCTGGCGGCGCCCGCGGAGCGTCCTCCGGACGTGGAGGATGCGTGGCTGTTCCTGCACCTGCTGTTCGGACTGGTATGGAAGTATCGCTTCCTGTTCCGCGACCTGAACGACCTGTTGGCGCGCAACCGCGCCGTCGCGCTTCGTTTCAGGCGCATCCTCGATCGCGCCGAGCGCACGGCGAGGCAGCTGTGCGAGGGCATGGTGACGACCGGGCAGATGCGGGCGGATAAGCATGAAATCGACGCGCTCGCGACCAACATGGTGCTGGTGTCGACCTATTGGTTGTCCTTCGCCGGCGTGCGCGAGGCGCAGCAGACGGACGAAAGCCGCGTCCTGGGGCAAGGCGTGTACCAGGTGATGTCGATGCTTGCACCGTTGTTCCAGCAAGATGCGCGCCGCCTGTTCGCAAGGCTCGCGGCGCAATACGTGGCCGACTGAATCCATGCCCGAATGCGATGGCGCACCGGACAACAGCACGCAACGCAATTCTTATTCCCAACGCAGGAGACCGCACATGGCCAAATGGACCGCATTTCCGCACGCCGAGAGAGCCTACGCTTACACTGCCGCAACGCTCAAGAGCCATTGGGATCGCCTGCACCGGTCGGACTGCGAGCCGTTTCCCAAGCAGGCCAAGGTGCAGGAGGCCTGGATCGCGTACCACGCGGGCGAGTTCGAAAAGGCAGCCGATCTCGGCCTTAAGGCCGGCACGGCAGGTTACAACGCCGCCAACAAGGCGACCAACATCTACGCCAATTACCTGGAGAAATCCGAAGCGCGCAAGCTCAAGCTGTATCAGGAGGTCGCGGCGCGCTGCGAGGAACTGCAGAAAATAGAGCCCGGGAACGCCAACGCCTTTTATCTGCACGCTTACGCGCTCGGGCGCTACAGCCAGGGAATTTCCGTGCTCAAGGCCCTGGCGCAGGGCCTGGGCGGCATCGTCAAGGCAAGCCTGGAGCAGACGATCAAGCTGCAGCCCAGGCACGCCGACGCGCACACCGCGCTGGGCACCTACCATGCGGAAATTATCGACAAGGTGGGCGCCCTCGTCGGCGGCCTCACCTATGGCGCAAATCGCGAATCCGGACTGGCGCACTTCAGCAGAGCCCTCAAGCTCAACCCGGAATCGGCCATCGCCCGCATCGAGTACGCCAACGGCATGATCATGCTGCTGGGCAAGGCCAAGATGAAGGACGCGGAAAAGCTCTACCAGGACGCAGCCGGGTGCAAACCCATGGACGCGATGGAGCGGCTGGACGTGGAACTCGCGAAGTCCGAGCTGCAGGACTAGATGCGCCCAGCATCCGCTGCGCGCCGCGCGCGGCGCCGCTTTCCCGCCGCGCGCGCCTTGCGTGCCGGCTTCGATGGTGCGGCCCGCTCGAGCAGCAGCGTCAGCACGAGTTTTTCGAACTCCGGCGCAAAGCGGCTGACGATGCTAGCCGGGTCGGGAACCATTTTCTTGTCGGTCATCAATCCGAACTGCACACGGCCGTTGTAGGACAGGATGGACACCCCCATGCCCACGTTGCCGGACTGCGGCACCCACACCATCTGCTGCGCGAGCCTGGCGCCGGCCATGTACAGCGGCTGCTGCGGCCCGGGCACATTGGTCATCACCGCGGTGCCCTTGTCCGAGAGCAGCGCCAGCACTTCCTTTTGCACCGGTTCCGGACACATGCCGACCACGCCCAGTATCCCCATCGCCGCAAGCGCCTGATACGAGCCCTTCAGTTCCTGCATGCGCCGGCGCACTTCGTACAGGCGCATGAACGGGTGCTCAATTCCCACCGGCAGTACCAGGGCCACCAGCCCGAAGCGATTGCCCAGGTGATTTTCGTCGTCGCGCGCGCGCAGGTTCACCGGCACGAAGGCGCGCAGTTCCACCCCTTCGGCGTCGTCGCCTTGGTCCACCAGATATTGGCGCAGCGCGCCGGCGACGCAGGACAGCAAAATATCGTTGACCGAAGCCCCGAGGATCGCGCCGATCGCCTTGATTTCGTCCAATGGCATCGGTTCGGACCAGGCGATGCGCTTGGCCACCCCGGGCTTGCCCTTGAAGCGCGTGGGGGAGTCGTCCGGCATGGTAGCGAGCACTACGACTTCGGCCGCAATGCCGGTCGCCAGCTTCGCGTAATCGAACACCCGCTCCGGCTCTGCGAGCAGGCGCAGCGAACCGGCGCCGGTCTTGCCCGAAACGCGGATCGCTTTCGCCAGCGCATCGCCCAGCGGCGCGATCAGGCGATGCCAGAAGCTGACCTCCTCGCCGTCGCCACCCGTGTCCAGCCAGGGCGAAATGTCCCCCTCCTCCGGCGCATCGCGCGTGGAATCGGTGAGCGAATGCAGAACCCCCATCAGGGCGATGCCGTCGGCGATGCAATGATGGATGCGCGCGAACAGTGCCGCCCCGCCGCGGTAATTTTCGATAAGCTGAAATTGCCACAGCGGCTTGCCGTGGTCCAGGTTCTGGCTGATCTGACCCGCGACATACCTCTCCAGTTCGGCCTTTGCGCCCTTGCCGGGCAGGGAAACGCGCAGCACGTGGGAATCGATGTCGAAGTTCGGGTCCAGTTCCCACCACGCCCCCGATGTCTCCTGCACCACGCGTTGGCGGAAACGGCGATAGCTGAGCAGACGGAATTCGAGTGTGCGCTTCAGGCGCGCGAAATCGACCGCGCCGTCGAATATCAGCACCCCGACGATCATCATCAGGTTGACGGGGCTGTCCATCCGCAGCCACGCGTTGTCGACACTTGACATGCGCTCGCGCTGGGGCATAAGGATGCTATCCGAAGAGTGGCGCGAGGCCGATTTGCGCTTGCATGTTCATGTAACAAAGCCTGGCAGCGGCGCCGCCGCGTGTCCGGGCGGACTTGCGCGCCGCCCGCCGGACTGGCCGGCGCCCGTTGTCCAAGATTGCCACGGAACATCTTGCGAATCCGTGACAAAAATCAGCTTGCCGCAACTTTGTCCGTAGGAGCATGGGCGGGGAAATTCCCTCGTTTTGCGACAAGCTCCAAGGAGTAGGCATGTCAGATCTGCAACAAGCGTTCGAGGCCGCGGTGGCGCAGTCCAAGACCCTGCCCGAGCGTCCCGACAACGCGACGCTGCTCAGGATATACGCGCTCTACAAGCAGGGAACCAGCGGCGACGCGACGGGGCCGCAACCGGGCTTGGGCGACCTGGTCGGCCGCGCCAAATACGACGCCTGGGCGCAATTGAAGGGCACGGCAAAGGACGATGCGATGTCGCAGTACGTCGGACTGATCGACTCGCTCAAGGACTGAGTGGCGCCTGCAAGCGCGCGCAGGCGCCGCCTTCCTCATCGATGCCTTGCCGGTTTATTCCTTTTCGGGGCGGTCTTCTTCGGCTGCGCTTTCCTCGCTGCGTCGAAGATCCGGTCCAGGTACTCGTGTATCGAATTCTCGATGCTCGACTGCATCAATGCCAGGACCAGGCTCAGCTGCGCGTCGATCACCACTTCCTTGCGTCGCAGGGCCAGCTGCCCCTGCACGTCGGAGTGCCGGAAACGAAGGACGTCCTCTTCCCAGGCGAATTCGATGTCGAACACCTCGTTCAGTTTGGCCGCCATATTGTCCGCGGCCTTGCGCAGGTGCGCGGGTGAGAGCGCATGCGCGCGGCGAATTTTTATCCTGGTCATGACTCCTGCCTCCGCTCGTGCTGATTTTATGCCGGAATGGGCGCGCGGGTCAGCGGCCGCGTTGCCCCGGGCCGCGCGACCAAACCCGATCTGGATTTGACCATGCTTGCGCGCGCCTTGCGCAGAGTGCTGCTGATCGAGCTGATCGTCTATATCGCGTTCGGCTGGGGTCTGGTGCATGACGCAGGCTGGACGACGCTGGCGGCGGGCACGTTCGTGCTGGGCTTCGCGCTTGCGATCCGCGCCCTGGGCATCGCCCTGACCTTCGCGCTGGCGGAACGCTATGCGGGCGCGAAGCCGCCCGGCAACCGTATCGGCTTCGCCGGCTGGCTGAGGACATATTTTGCGGAGCTCGGCGCCTATATCGCCCTCTATACCCTGTTGCAGCCGTTCGAGGCGCTGTTCACGCGTGCGCAGCGGCCGTGCCCGCCCGCGCAGGCCCGGTTGCCGGTGCTGCTACTGCACGGCTACATCTGCAATCGCGGCTTCATGCTGCCTCTGCAACGGTTCTTCGAGCGGCACGGGCTCACGACGTTTAGCCACAATCTGGAACCCGTGTATGCCGGCATCGACAGTTACTGCGACGGACTTGCGCGGCGCATCGAGGAGATATGCGCGGCAACCGGAGCGGGAAAAGTCGTCATCCTGGGGCATAGCATGGGTGGGCTCGCGGCGCGCGCGTACCTGCGCCAGCACGGCGCAGCCCGCGTGGCCACGCTGATCACGCTGGGCACGCCGCATCACGGGACGGCGCTGGCGCGCCTGGGTGCGGGCGAAAACGCGAGCCAAATGGTGCCCGGCAGCGCCTGGCTGAGACTGCTCAACCAGCACCCGATCGCGATTCCCGCGGTTTCAGTCTTCAGTCATCAAGACAATATCGTTTCGCCGCGCGACAGCGCGGCGCTCGCGGGCGCCAAGCTCGTCGAGCTTTATGGCATCGGACACCTCACCATGGCCTTCTCGCGCCGTGTCCGGGAAATTGCGCTACGGGAGATAAACGCCGTCTCCTAGGCGCGCGGCGGCACCCGGCTCATCGCGCGCTCGCTGATGGCGGTGATCGACAGCGACGGGTTGACGCCGGGGTTGGCCGAAATCATCGAGCCGTCGCAGACATACATGTTGCGGTAGCCGAACACGCGGTTGTCGCCGTCGATGACGCCTTCGCTCGCGTCGCGCCCCATGCAGGCGCCGCCGAGTATGTGCGCCGTGGACGGTATGCCGAGCACGGTCTCGCTCACCATCGCCACCGGTTTGCCGCCGACGATGGCGGCATAGCGCTCGGACAGCTCGATCGCCTCGGGCATGAACGGCGTCGGCGCCGGACCCACGTCCAGCCTGGTCGCAAGGCCGAAGCGGCCGCGCACCATGCGCAGCGTTCTGTCCACGGTCCGCATGTACAGCAGCACCTGGGTGCGCTTGGCCCAGTCGTCCACGCACAGCACCTTGAGATTCATCAACGGGTGCTGCAGCCAGTCGCCGAACAGCTTGAGCGCGCGCACCCAGCCGCTGCGATGGTAGACGCGCGGTCCCATCAGCAGGCGCCAGAAGCCCGACCCGGCGGCGTAGCGCACCGGCTCAAGATGCGAGTGCTCGTCGGTATGCAGGATGGAGCCGATCGCGACGCCGTCGGAGAACACGGACTTGCCGTCGGGCACGGTCACCGGGATCAGCGCTTCCGAGTTGGTGCGCACGCCGTAGCCGAGGCGCTCCGACAGCCGCGGCAGCGAGTCCTGCTTCAGCCTGAGCATGAGATCCACCGTGCCGAGCACGCCGCCTGCGAATACCACGCCGCGGCAGCGCACCGTGCCGCCCGCCCCCTTGCGCGTGGCGCTGGGTTGCCAGTGCACGGCATAGCCGTCGGCGCCGTCGGCGGCGCCCAGCGGGCGCACGTCGGTGACCCGCGATTCCGGCTGGATCACCGCGCCCAGCCGCTCGGCAAGGTAGAGGTAGTTCTTGTCCAGGGAATTCTTGGCGTTGTGGCGGCAGCCGGTCATGCAGCCGCCGCAGAAGATGCAGCCGGCACGCTCCGGCCCCTTGCCGCCGAAAAATGGATCGGGTACGGTCTGCGCCGGCGCGCCGAAGAACACCGACACCTTGGTCGCCTCGAAATGCTGCTCCATGCCGATTTGCCGTCCCAGTTCACGCAGGGCGATATCGCCGGTCTCCAGGCGCGGATTGGTGGCCGCCCCGAGCATGCGCAGCGCCGTCTGGTAGAAAGGTCGCAGCTCGGCCTCCCAATCGGCCAGATGCGCCCAGGAAGGCGAGATGAAGAACCCTTTCTTCGGCACCGGCAGGGTGTTGGCGTACACGAGCGAGCCGCCGCCCACGCCCACGCCGGAGAGCACGCTGACGTGGCGAAAGAAGGTCAGCTTGAACAGGCCGAAATACTTCATCGACGGCAGCCACATCCAGCGCTTCAGGTCCCAATTGGACTTGGGGAAGTCCGCCGCGCCCAGGCGCATGCCCTTTTCCAGCACCAGCACCTTGTAGCCCTTTTCGCTCAGGCGCAGCGCGGAGACCGAGCCGCCGAAGCCCGAGCCGATGATGACGTAGTCGTAGTCGAAGGATGCCGTGCTGTCGCCGCCGGGATTTGCCATGGACTGCGCCCGTGAGATTGGATCGGCGCATTACAGCAGATAAGGCGCAGGCGTGTCCATCGCGCCCGCTTGCGCCAGAGGCCCGCCTGATCGTAACCGTCTCACCGGGTCTGCGCGGCCGTGCGACCAGAACGCCGTTGCAGAACGAATCCTGCGATGGCCGATATTTGCCGCCACCGCGATCTGCAGGCGTCAGGCGGACTTCCTCAGAGCAGACGCTGGTGGGCTGCGGTCCGACCCAATCCGGACGTTTAGTGTTGCGAGAAGTGGGCGTTAAACGTCCGCAAGACGCGCTCAAGCGATACTACAAATTCTGGAAAGATATACAGCACGATGATTCCGACTTCTGGGTCAACCGGGTTCAAATCAGCTTGATCATCGACAAGTAGCCGCAATCGCATTTGCAGCAAGTTATCCACTGGTTCGAGGCGGAATCCGGGAAACGGTAGTAGTTGCTGATGCTGGGGCTAGCCTCGGGATGAAGTGGTTGGATCTTGCGACAGCGCCAAAAAGCAAGGCCCGCCGAGGCGGGCCTTGTGCTTAGGTTATCGACCGATCAGGGCTGGTCGACGGAGAACAGGAAAAATTTCGAAGCCGGCACCAGCAAGGGGCTGAAGCCCATGCCGCGCATGCTGAGGGCGGTGATTTCGCTGATTTTCACGGTTGTTGTGCCGTCGGCCGCCAGCGCCGTGCCACTGGCCCTGAAATTGTAGCCATTGCGCGGGGTGTTCAGAGAAAACGTTTCGGGATGAGTGTTGGTCAGGGTCGCGTTACCCGCCTGATCGCGCAGCCAGGTTCCGCCTGCCGCGTCTATCGACACGACCTTATTGCTGTTTTCGCTGATGGCGCCCGACGTGAGCGCGCTGCCGAAGCCCACATTCCAGCCGACTTTGGTGGCGCCGACGGTCGGCAGGCTGTTGGTGCGCTGCCTGGTAAGCACATCGAAGCTGCCATCGGTGCTAAGCGCCACCAGCATCAAGTCGCCGCCGCCGGACCGGTATGCAAACACGCGCCCGCCGACCTTGCCATTTTCCACCTGGTCATAGCCGCCATTCGCGTTGGCCGTTATCGCCAGCTGCCCGTCGGGGATATCGCTGCAGACTGTCACATCCCAGGTCGTCGCGTTCTGGCAAAACTTCGCCGCAGTCAGCGCGCCTGCTGCGTCTATGGTCGCACTCAATGCGGTACCCGTATAGGCGGGCGTGGTGCTGCCGGTATTCTCGATGCCGAGCCCGTTCCAGCTGCCGGCGAGTTCCGCCTGCGTATGGGTCTGCTCCGGGAACGAGATGCTGAGGTTGTAACTGGTGCCTGTGCCGTTGCCGTACTGCATAAAAATCACGCCGGCCTGCGATACCAGGATGTGGCCCGTCCCATTGCCGAAGGTGTACCGGCAGGTGCCATTGGCGATCCAAGTATCGGTGTTGCCGGCGTTGCCGTCTCTGAAGTAGGCGACCGCGAGTGCGGCCGCATCGATCGTCATCGTATCGTAGTGCAGGGGATCGGGCAAAGCGAAGGCGTTCGGCCCCACCGTGCGGTAGGTGCCGCTGTGCAGCGCCGAACAGTTGCTAGCCGCGGGCATCAGCGCCAGGTCGGCGGGTACCGACGGCACGCCGCTCGGCACGGTCACTGTCGCCACGATCGGCGCATTGGTGCCGCCCCCTGCAAAGGTGATCGGCGGTGTGCTGGCGGTGTCATTCGGTGCCGGTTTCACTGCGACGACGATATCGACCGAGCTTGCGCTCGAGGGCGTGATGGTGATCGACAGCGAGTCGAGCACCTTGTCGGCGCCGGTTCCGTCGGCGACGAGCGTGCCGTTCAGCGGGTCGGATGCGTCGCCTGCCGCATCCCGCAGCGGTTTGAGCAGGGTGATGATTTCGTCGACTTTGAGCTTCAGCGCGGCGGCGTCGAAAGAGGCTGTGCCTGTTTTCAGTTCGCCGGCCAGCTTGGTCGGGTCACCCGATGGCGACAGTCTGGAGGCGATCAGGTTGGTAATCGGGGTGATATTGGTCGTCGTGTCTCCCTTCTCGGCGACCACGCTGACCAGGATCACGCTCTTGTCGGCGCTGACGGCTTCCACCACGAAGGGTGGCTTGGCGCTGTCCGGCACCGTGACAGTGTAGTGACCATCGGTCCCGCTGAGCGCATCAGCGGTGTAGGACGCGCCAGTGCTGTCGGTCAAAGTCACCGTTGCGCCGACAAACGCAGCACCGGTAGCGGCCGTTCCGGACACCGTGAAGCCCGCGGGCGGAGCCGCGCCGGGGTCACCCCCGCCGCCACCGCACGCAGCCAGTGCCCCGACCAGCAAGGCGCTGGCCGCGATCTTCGAAACTAATGAATAATTTTTCAATTGTTTCTCCCATTTCTGTAGTTTGAGCATACTGAACGATGCTCTTGAAGCATAAATGCCTGGAATTCCACCAAGCGGGAAAGTGCGCATTGCCTTTTGACTCTTATCGCCCTACGTACTGCAACTGAAACCTTCAGCATCGCTCGCATCCCTGCTCGCCGCGTTAGCACCGATTCGGTCTGCCGAAATGCTGATGTTCCGCGTTCCCTCATTGGCCAAATGCCCAATGTGCGCAAGCTAGGTTAAATATCGATAGGCGGCATCCCCCAAATGGGGTAAGGTCCCAAGTTACACAGCCACGGCGCCTAGGGGCCCCAGCATGGGAACGGAAGAAACGGCGCTAGAGTTGATCTGGCTCGCCTATAGTGCCGTGCTGCGCGACGCAGATCACGACGCGGGGAGCGCGGGGCTTTTCCAAGAGGCGGCCACCCAGAGGCATGGGGTCTTGTCCGCGCTCGACCGCCTGCCGTTCGGCGTGATCCTGCCCGATGACGCAGACAATCCGGTCCACCTCAAGCGCGCGGCGGCGCGTCTCGCCAAACTGCGCTGCCTGAATGCCGCAAGTCCGGACTCCCTGTCATGACTAGATGCACGCTACAACGTGACGCAGTCATTGCGCTGATCGGCGCAATCTACGACGCATCCGTGCAGCCTTCCAAGTGGCCGCACGCGATTGCCGAGACGGCATCGCTGATGGGATCGGAGCGCGCGCTGATGCTCACCCCGTTTCACCGGGTCGATGACGGAGGGATCTACTTTCCGCACGCAATACCCGAGACGTTCATGCAACAGTACGCGAGCCGATACATCGAGCACGACATTTGGGCGCAGCGTGCCATGGAGAAAGGCCTGTATGCCGAGGGACACGTCCTGCTGGATGGGGACCTGCTTACACAGCAGGAAATGCTCGAGTCGGTGTTCTATCGTGAATTCCTGTCCAAGATGGATATCCTGCACCTTTGTTCTGGCGTGGTTTTTGGCCAGAACTCATCTGTTCCCATGCCGACGAACATGGCGTTCTTCCGCGGCGTCCGCGAGCCGCGGTACGACGAAGGCAACAGGGAGTTTTTACACCTGGTTTTGCCGCATTTTTCCCGTGCACTGGGAATCCATGTGCGACTGCACGATGCCGAGCTGCGATCGGCGCTTAGTTTGTCCGCCCTCGACCGGCTTGCATCCGGCGTGATTCTGATTGGTTCACAAGGAAAGATCCTTCACATGAACCGCTCGGCGAACCAGATCATGGCGTCGAACGATGGATTGAGGATAAACAAGCAGTCGGAAATAATGGAACTGGCCGCGATCAAACCCGGGGAAACCCGCGCACTGCATGCCGCGATCGAACTCGCACTGCACCCCGACACGATCGAGGTGCCTCATTTCTCGCACGGCGTGCATATCACGCGTCCTTCCGGCCGTCCTGCCTATATACTCAACCCCGCTCCTCTGCCACCCGAAAATAACTTCGGTAGCGCGCGCAGCCGAGCGCAGGTGATCATTTTCGTTGCGGATCCTGATGCGTCGCATGTGCTTGATGCGCCGCTACTCAAGAAGCTCTATGGATTGACGGTAGCCGAGGCGCGGGTCACGCAGCGCGTATACGCAGGCGATACCGCAAGACAGGCCGCGGAAGTGCTGGGGGTTAGTGAACTCACTGTGCGCGCGCAACTCAAAAGCATTTTTTCCAAGACCGATACGCACAGGCAAGCGGAACTCATGAAGCTCCTGTCCTCCATCGCGTCAATACAGTAGCGTGGGCGCTGTCCGCTTAACGGCGTCGTATTCAGTCGGGCTATGACACGATGGGACAATTGGGTAGCGTCTAGCCCTGATAACACAGCCTTGGCTCTATTGAGGTAATGCGGGGCCGGCGCGCGCAGCGCGGAGACCGAGCCGCCGAAGCCCGAGCCGATGATGACGTAATCGTAGTCGAAGGAGTTGCCGTTGCCCGGGTTGGTCATGGAGTCTTCCAGCGAGGATGGATCGCCGCATTACATCAGAATAGGCAAAGGCGTGTCCATCCCACCGACCATGCGCGCCGGCAGGCCGCAGTTCGACCCAATCGGGAAGTTCCTGCGAATTGAAAGCGGCCAATCATCTTATCGCTTCGCAAGGGGAGGATCAGGATGGGTAGGGACGATGCGCCGGCATCAGCAACGCACTGCAGCCGGCCGCATATGGACGCGGCAGCGCTGACCTGTTCAAATAGCATGAAACCGCTTTTTATAGAGGAGCCTTCCCGATGGCGATCATTGATTCCCAAGTCCACGTCTACGAGGCGAACACGCCGAAACGGCCCTGGCACACGGTGCCGAATTGGCCCGATCACGTCACGGGCGACGAGATGGTTGCGGCGATGGACAAGGTCGGCGTCGACGGCGCGATCTTCATTTCCTCCTTTTCCATGTACCGCTACGACGCCAGCTATGCGGTGGAAGTGCAGCGCGCCCATCCCGGCCGGTTCGCCCTGGTCAAGCCGGTCGATCCGGATAATCCGGCGGTCGCCGATGTCATCGCCGACTGGAAGAAGACGCCGGGCACGGTCGGCATCCGTATCCTGCTGACGAAAGAGTGGGGACGTGACCCGACCAACCCCGGCTTCGCCCGGATCCTGCGCGAAGCTGTTCGGCACGACTTTCCGGTCAACCTGCTGTGTTGGGGCAACCTGGACGCGGGCACGGCGCTGATCGACCGCCATCCCGACGCGCGATTCATCATCGACCATCTGGGCCTCATGCAGCCGCGCACGCCGCCCGCCCCCCCGCAACCCTGGGCCGGGCTGCCGAAGGTGCTCGACCTCGCCAGGCGCGCGAACGCGGTGATCAAAATCAGCGGCGCCTGCACGTTGTCGAAGGAACCGTATCCCTTCCCGGACATCTGGGATCCGCTTGCCCGCGTGTTCGACGCCTGGGGTTTCGACCGCTGCCTGTGGGGCACCGACTGGACCCGCGCCTTCGCGGTCGTCAACTACGAACAGGCGGTCGAGCCTTTCCGCCTGAGCAACCGCCTGAGCAACGATGAACGCGCGATGCTGATGGGCGGCGCCTGCGCCAAGGCCTATGGCTGGTCGCCGAAGAAAGGCTAGCGCAGGCTGCTGAAATTCCGCCCGACGTTTGCCTTTCAATTACGCGGACTCACGCTTTCGGCCCAGAACTGCCGATCGCCACCGGCCGCTTCGGCGATGACTAAGGCGTATCTCCGTCGGCTTCGTGCGGTGGAGGTCAGGGAGACATTCTCCTGAGTGCTTCTTTTACCTTTGCCACGTTCGGGCCTGCTCCTGCGCCCTCGTAAAAGGCTTTGCCATGGTTACTCCTTTCCAGAGTGGGCGCTCTACTTGGGGTAGTTCTCCTGCAGAGCGATGGAACCGGTTTCCAGCAGGGACTTGAGGTTTGAGATGACCTTCGGCCAGCCGCCGGACACCGCGTCGAGCAATTTCGAGGGCTCGCGCTCGATGGTGTGGGTGATGGAGAGCTTGACCGCCGTTCCACTGGGTTCCAGTTCCATCGTGCAGAGCGAATCGCCTTCGGCCTTGAGCTCGGGCTTGTTCTGGTGCTGCCAGCGGATCACCAGGCGCCGCGGCGGCTCGGCCTCGACGATCTCGCCGGCATCGAAGATCTGACCGTCGCCCGACACCAACTTCCACGAGGATCCCGCCGTCCACTGGCTTTCGCAGTGCATGCCGAACCAGTACTGCTTCATGAACTCCGCCTCGGTCAGAGCTGACCACAGCTTCTCCGGTGTGGTACGGATGTAGGTAACGTAGACAAAGGTCGATCTAGCCATTGGTTTTCTCCAGTTGTCGTTTCAGGTTGGACAGCGCCTTGAGGCGCGGCTTTTCGAACTTGGCAATCCAGCGCTCGTAGATTTCCTGCAGCGGTACCGGATTGAGGAAATGCAGCTTTTCGCGGCCGCGCCACATGGTGACCACCAGATTCGCCGCCTCCAGCACGCCCAGGTGCTGCGTCACGCCCTGCCGCGTCATGTCCAGGTGCTCGCACAAGTCGTTGAGAGTGCGGCCGTCATGTGCGTGCAGCAGATCCAGCAGCTTGCGCCGGCTGGGATCGGCAAGGGCTTTGAACAGCAAGCCGGTGTCATCGAGGCGTTCCGCCATGGACGGTTACATGCAAGTAATCTGTTGCATGAATTATAGGCAAGTCATCACTTGCATGTCAAGCGCTGGTCGACGATCGCTAACGCGCGCACTAATCGGGGCCACTCGGCTTTCTCGCCGCCTTGAATGGCGGCTTCGTTGCGTCGAATTTCCCTGATGCCAGTTCCGCTTTTGACCGGCTGCTGCATGCGACCTGGTAGGGCGCCGTTACCAATGCGGCGCCTCATTGTAGAAGCGCGATGAACAGCTGTCCTTAGCGATAATGCCGCCGGTGCATTTGCCGCCTAGGCGCTAGGTGGTACGTCTCGAATCGTGCGCTGCAACCATGCGACATCGTGCCAAGCACCGAACTTCCACCCGGCACGCCGGAACACCCCGATTGATTGAAAGCCAACGCTCCTGTGCAGCGCAATGCTTGCTTCGTTGGGGAGCGTGACGATGGCAAGGGCATTGCAATAGCCCTTTGTTCTCAAGCTGTCGAATAATTCGGTGTAGAGAGCTTTGCCGATGCCTTTACGGTGATGGCTCGGATGCACATAGGCGGACGTCTCGACCGACCAGCGATAGGCGGCGCGCTCGCGGTGTGCAGTAGCGTAGGCATAGCCGATGCATTCGCCGTCTTCTTCGGCGACGAACCAAGCCCACCCGCTTAGGGCCTTCGCGATGCGCTCAGCAAACTGCGCCTGAGTGGGGGGCTCGGTTTCGAACGAAATGGCCGTACGCTCCACAATCGGACGGTAGATTTCCAGCAGCGCGCGGGCGTCGTCTTCGGTAGCGGAGCGAATGATTACCATGGGGCGATTTGTTGCGGGCTGCGAGCTATTCGACAGGCCAACCGGTTCGCAATATTGCAAATAGCAGAACCTGCCGATTCGCCGTGGTTGCTGGATTCATTGTGGGAATGCTCAGGAGACGAGTTCGCAATTCTAATGATAGTACGGACAGATGGGGTCATGGGGCAGGCTGGTCCGGCGCACTACGTGCGGGTACCGGTTTCAGCCAGATAGACGAGTTAATACCGGCGCATATTGTGGCACCGGCTCGGCGTCGTCCGCATTCCCGCAATCGACAGGTCAACTAGCTTAAGGCCGGACCGTGTACTTGTTATAGTACGGGGCAGCGGCGAAGCGCTGCAAAATAATGCAGTCTGAAACTGCCTTGTGCCACCACTGCAATATTTGCCACTTTCTCGAAGAGATGCGCGGGACACTGGCCATGGACGGCAATCGCTTGCGTTGTATATATGCATGAGTCAAATCCGCAGAGCCGCCTGAGGCAGGTCCTCGCGCTCGGTTGCACGCAGACGCTCGCATGGGCTTCCTCCACTTACCTGCCTGCGATTCTCGCGCAGCCCATCGCGCGCGACCTGGGCGTTACCCGCTCCACAGTATTCGGCGCGTTCTCCGTGTCGCTCGTGGTCATGGCGCTGGCCGGACCAGCGGTCGGACGCGCGATTGACCGCCAGGGTGGCCGCAGCGTGCTTGCCCTGTCCAACCTGGTGCTTGCCGCGGGTTTGGTGCTGCTCGGTTTTGCATCGAACGCGGCGCTGCTGTTTTCCGCATGGTGTGTGCTCGGGGTCGGCATGGCGATGGGCCTCTATGATGCCGCCTTTTCAACCCTGGTTCGACTGCACGGGCACGCTGCCAGGGAACCCATCACCGGAATTACCCTTATCGCCGGATTCGCCAGCACCATCGGCTGGCCGCTGACCGCTTACCTCGCCGCGCATTTCGGCTGGCGCACTAGCTGCTTCGCGTGGGCGGCGTTGCACATCTGCATCGCGCTGCCAGTCAATCTACGCTATATCCCATCCGGCTCTGGCGAAGCGCCGCAGCCGCATCCCGCGGCATCTGAGGTGCAGCCTGCCACCGAAACCGCGACTGACTGGAAACACATGCCCCGGCGTGAGCGCCGCGCCTTCATACTTCTCGCGTTGTTCGCCGCATTTACGTCGTTTGTTACCTCGGCCATGGCCGCGCATCTGCCCGGTCTGCTGCTCGCGGCCGGCGCCAGCGGGGTGACCGCATTGGCAGCCTCGACACTGCTAGGGCCTGCGCAAGTGGCCGCGCGCCTGTTCGAGTTCGCCGCAGCGCGACGCTTTGGCTTTCACCCTCTGATAAGCGCCCGCCTCGCCACTGCGCTGCACCCCATTGGAGGACTCGTGCTCGGCCTATTCGGGGGCTTGCCCCTGGCGGCATCGGGCTTCGCCCTGCTGCATGGGGCCGGCAACGGCATGATTACTATTGCCAAGGGTACGCTGCCGCTCGCCATTTTCGGCTCGGCAGGATACGGATACCGGCAGGGCCTGCTCAACGTACTTGCTCGCGCGATGCAGGCGCTCGCGCCGTTCACTTTTGGTTTGGTGCTCTACGCATATGGCGCACGCGCCGCCATCGGCCTGTCCGCCGGCCTGTCGCTGATGGCACTGGGTGCTCTGCTGGCCCTACGCAGGACAGAGCAACCGTAGGCAATCTGCCACTGTCGCAATGAACTGCAGGCAAGGAAAATGCTCCGAGCAAGCCGCCAGGAGAGACAGATCACAGTGCGGGCGATTGCCTGGAAGAGGGCTTCCCGGTCAATGCAAAGGGTCAACGGCCGCTACGGAGAAAAATCGCCACCGGCCGGTCATGGCCGAACCCGGACCTGCGCGGTCGACAGAAATCCGCCGCTCGTTCCAAACCCGCCTGCGCACCGCTGGTTTGAACAGCCGGGGGCATCGCCGCTAGCGTGGCCGACGCGCGCCACGTTCCCCCTTTTCGAATGAACTCCTGGACGCGACTTGAACTGCGCTTTGTCAAACACGCCCGTTTCGCGCGCAAGTAGAATGCGCTATCGACTTGCCAACTGGAGGCAATCGTGACCAAGCAACTGCTGAAACCCCTGATCAACCACCAGCTCGCCGGCGTCGACGTCGCCTCGGTGAGCAAGTCCATCGTCAACCGCCTGGTGTTTTCGGTGGGCAAGGACGACATCACGGCGACCAAGCGCGACTGGTTTCATGCCACCGCGTTCATGACGCGCGACCGCCTGATCGAGCGCTGGATGGAAACCATGCGCAGCTATTACGCCGCAGACGCGAAGCGGGTGTACTACCTGTCGATGGAATTCCTCATGGGGCGCACGCTGATGAACAGCCTGCTCAACCTCGGGTTCGAGCCGGCGTGCAGCGAGGCGCTGCGCGAAAACGGCGTCGATCTGCGCCAGGTGCGCGAAATGGAATTCGACGCGGCCCTGGGCAACGGCGGCCTGGGGCGGCTGGCGGCTTGCTTCCTGGATTCGATGGCGACGCTGAACCTGCCCGGCTTCGGCTACGGCATACGCTACGAGTACGGCATGTTTTCGCAGCGCATCGAAGGCGGGCGGCAGGTGGAACATCCGGACAACTGGCTGCGCTACGGCAATCCCTGGGAGTTTCCGCGTCCGGAGGTGCTCTACCACGTCAAGTTCGGCGGGCGCGTGGTGGAGTTTTCCGACGAAGACGGCGCGAAGCGCCACCATTGGGTGGACACCGACGACGTAATGGCGATGGCCTATGACAGCCCCATCCCCGGGTATGCGACTCCCACTGTAAACAACATGCGCCTGTGGGCGGCCAAGGCGTCGCGCGACTTCGACCTGAAATATTTCAACGAGGGCAATTACATCAAGGCGGTGGAGGACAAGAACGAATCGGAAAACCTGTCCAAGGTGCTCTACCCGCAGGATTCCACCACCATGGGCCGCGAGCTGCGCCTGAAGCAGCAATATTTCTTCGTCTGCGCCTCGCTGCAGGACATCCTGCGCCGCTACAGCAGATTCCATGAAGGCTTCGACGAGCTTCCGGACAAAGTCGCAATCCAGCTGAACGACACCCACCCCGCGATCGCCATCCCCGAGCTGATGCGCATCCTCGTCGACCTGCACCATCTGGATTGGGACAAGGCCTGGGACGTCACCACCCGCACCTTTTCCTACACCAACCATACGCTGATGGCGGAAGCCCTGGAAACCTGGCCGGTCGAGATGTTCGAGCAGCTGCTGCCGCGCCACCTGCAGATCATCTACGAAATCAACCAGCGCTTCCTCACAGGTGTGATGCACAGCTTTCCCGGCGACAATGATATGCGCCGGCGCATGTCGATCATCGGCGAAGGCGAGGTCAAGCGCGTACGCATGGCGCACCTTGCCGTCGTCGGCAGCCACAAGGTCAACGGTGTGGCGCAAATCCATACCGAGCTCATGAGGCAGACCATATTTGCCGATTTCGACCGCTATTTCCCCGGCAAGATCATCAACCTGACCAATGGCATCACGCCCCGCCGCTGGCTGAACCAGGCCAACCCGGGGTTTGCGGCCCTGATCACTGCGCGCATCGGTGACGGCTGGCTCAAGGATCTCAGCCAGCTGCGGCGCCTGATTCCGCTGGCCGAGGACGCCCGGTTCCGCCAGGAATTCGCCGCGGCGAAGCGCGCCAACAAACACGGATTGGCGGCGGAACTCAAACTTGTCCTGGGCATCGAGGTCGATGCCGATTCGCTGTTCGACGTGCAGGTCAAGCGCATCCACGAATACAAGCGCCAGCTGCTCAACCTGCTGCACGTCGTGACCCTGTACAAGCGCCTGTGCGATGACCCGCAGCGCGACAGCGTGCCGCGCACCGTGATCTTCGGCGGCAAGGCGGCGCCCGGCTATGTCATGGCCAAGCTGATCATCAGGCTGATCAACG
>Ga0307377_10000449_pt1 | contig 54501 bp, 46 predicted proteins | sample TR3MG_FD_202535 | JGI IMG/M metagenome (GOLD analysis project Ga0307377, IMG submission 202535) | Soil microbial communities from Risofladan, Vaasa, Finland - TR-3 | ecosystem: Environmental > Terrestrial > Soil > Coastal area > Acid sulfate soil | place: Finland: Risofladan, Vaasa | collected... | reverse complement strand
TTCAAACGAGAAGCAAATTCCTCGCTGCGCTCGGAATGACAGTTTAGAGCGTTGCGCCAAAGGAGGATGCCGATGTTGTTTACCCATGAACACGAAGAGTTGCAGCGGCAGCTCAAAAAATTCATCGACGCGGAAATCAATCCGCATGTGGACGAATGGGAGGAAGCCGAGATCTTCCCGGCGCACGAAGTGTTCAAGAAAATGGGGCAACTCGGCTTTCTCGGCGTGTGCAAGCCGGAGGAATACGGCGGGCAGGCGCTGGACTATTCCTACTCGGTGGCGATGGCCGAGGCGCTCGGGCATATCCAGTGCGGCGGCATCCCGATGGCGATCGGCGTGCAGACCGACATGGCGACGCCGGCGCTGGCGCGCTTCGGCTCGGACGCCTTGCGCGAGGAGTTCCTCGCGCCTTCGATCGCGGGCGATTACGTCGCCTGCCTGGGCGTGTCCGAAGTCGGCGCGGGGTCCGATGTCGCCTCGATCAAGACCACGGCGCGCAAGGACAGCGACGATTACGTCATCAACGGCGGCAAGATGTGGACCACCAACGGCACCCAGGCCGACTGGATCTGCCTGCTCGCGAACACCAGCCAGGGCGCAGCGCACAAGAACAAGTCGCTGATCTGCGTGCCGATGAAAACGAAGGGCGTGAGCATCGCGAGGAAGCTCAAAAAATTGGGCATGTGGTCCTCCGACACGGCGCAGATCTTTTTCGACGACGTGCGCGTGCCGCAGCGCTACCGCATCGGCGAAGAGGGCATGGGCTTCACCTACCAGATGCTGCAGTTCCAGGAAGAGCGGCTGTGGGCGGCGGCGCGCAGTTCTTCCATCGGCCGGCTGATCGACGAAACCGCGAAGTACGCGCGCGAACGCATCGCCTTCGGCAAGCCGATTCTCGACAATCAGTACGTGCATTTTCGTCTGGCCGAATTGAAGACCGAGGTCGAGTGCCTGCGTTCACTGGTGTATCGCGCGACCGAACTCTATATCGCGGGTAATGACGTGACCGAACTCGCTTCCATGGCCAAGCTCAAGGCGGGCCGGCTCGCGCGCGAAGTGCCCGACGCCTGCCTGCAGTTTTGGGGCGGCATGGGTTATATGTGGGAGAACCCGATCGGCCGCGCCTACCGCGACGCGCGACTGACGTCCATAGGCGGCGGTGCCGACGAGGTCATGCTCGGCATCATCTCCAAATACATGGGCATTGCGCCGAGAAAGGAATAGCGTATGGCAACTTCCAGAAATTGTCATTCCGAGGCCTTCGGCCGAGGAATCTGCTTCTTACTAGGCCAAAGAGCAGATTCCTCGCTGCGCTCGGAATGACAGAATTGCAGTCGTCAGGGCTGGATTTATGAGCAAACTACGCACGCTGCGCCAGGGCGGTTTCCTCTTTCTGGCTCTGGACGACGCACCCACGCGCAATGCGCTCAGCCCGGAGATGGTCGCAGAACTGCAAACCGCGATCGACTCCGCTGCAGGAGATAGCGCGCTGCGCGCGGTGGTGCTGCGCGGGGCGAACGGCTTCTTTTGCGCCGGCGGCAGCATGGGCAACTTCCAGAAAAGTCAGCAAAGCGTTGCGGCGGCTGGGGAGGGCGATCCGATCGCGGCGAACAACCGGGTCTTCGGCTATTTTCTGACGGCGCTCGCGCGCCTGCCCCAGGTGCTGGTGGCGGTGGTCGAGGGCGCGGCCATGGGCGGCGGCTTCGGCCTCGCGTGTGTGGCCGACGTCGTGCTCGCGCGCAGCGATGCGAAATTCGCGCTCAGCGAGACCACGCTGGGCCTGGTGCCGGCGCAGATTGCACCCTTCGTCGTCGCGCGCATCGGCCAGGCGAGCGCGCGCCGGCTCGCGCTCACGGGCGAACGCATCGACGGCGCCGAGGCCGCGCGCATCGGCCTCGTCGATTTCGTCTGCGACGATGCGGCTGCCCTCGAAGCCAAGTTGCTGGCGGTTCTCCAAGGCGTCGCCCGCTGCGCGCCGGGCGCAAACGCGGCCACCAAGGCGCTGCTGCAGCGCTGCGCCGAGATGGATCTCGGGCCGATCCTGGACGACGCCGCGCGCGCGTTCGCGCGTCAGATGCGCAGTGAAGGCGCAGAGGGCGTGGCCGCGTTCCGCGACAAGCGCGATGCGGCTTGGGTAGAGAAGATCGAGCGTTTGCCCGAAGACAAGACATGAGCGTACTGCAACCAATCCAAATCATGTCATTCCGAGGCACAAGCAAGGCACGCAGTGCGCTTGCGCGCCTGCGTAGGCCGAGGAATCTGCTTTGGCCCGTTGCTGAAAAGCAGATTCCTCGCTGCGCTCGGAATGACAACTTCTGAGATTTCTTACATGACAGACAAAATCGTACGCATCGGCGGCGCATCGGGTTTCTGGGGCGACAGTTCGGTCGCCTGCGCGCAGCTCGTGCGCCGCGGCCAGGTCGATTACCTGGTATTCGACTATCTCGCCGAGCTCACCATGTCGATCCTGTCCGCGGCGCGCGCCAAGTTGCCGGATGCGGGCTACGCCACCGATTTCGTCGACGTCGCGATGAAAAGCGTCATCCGCGACATCGCCGCGAAAGGCATTAAGGTGGTGAGCAACGCCGGCGGCGTGAATCCGGCGGGCTGCGCCGCGGCGCTGGCGAAACTCGCCGCGGAGGCCGGCGTGAAGCTCAGGATCGCGATCGTCGAGGGCGATGACGTGCTGCCGCGCATGGCGGAACTGCGCGCGGCCGGGGCGCGCGAAATGTACACGCACGCCGAACTGCCGCAAAAGATCCTGTCGGCCAACGCCTATCTCGGCGCGCTGCCGATCGCGCGCGCGCTCGCCGCCGGCGCCGACGTGGTCATCACCGGGCGCTGCGTCGACAGCGCGGTGGCGCTGGGGCCGCTCATCCACGAATTCGGCTGGCGCGAGGACGATTACGACCGTCTTGCCGCGGGCAGCCTCGCCGGCCACATCATCGAATGCGGCTGCCAGGCCACCGGTGGCCTGTTCACCGACTGGGAGTCGGTGCCGCACTGGGACGACATCGGCTATCCGATCCTCGAGTGCCATGCCGACGGCAGCTTCGTCGTCGGCAAGGCGCCGGGCACGGGTGGCCTTGTGAGCCGGCCGGTCGTCGCGGAGCAGATGCTCTACGAAATGGGCGATCCGGCTGCCTACGTGCTGCCCGACGTAGTGTGCGATTTCACCGGCGTCGAGATCGAGGAGCTCGGGCCGCAGCGGGTGCGGGTGAGCGGGGCGCGCGGCTTGCCGCCCACGCCGACCTACAAGGTGTGCGCGACTTATCCCGACGGTTATCGCTGCACTGCGATCCTGAACATCATCGGCATAGACGCGGCGAAGAAGGCGCAGCGCACGGCGGAGGCGATACTCGCGCGCACGCGCGCGATGTTTGACGAACTCGGCCTGCGCGATTACTCGGCCACGCGTATCGAGGTGCTCGGCGCCGAAACCGTGTACGGCGAGCATGCGCGCACCAGCGACACGCGCGAAGCGGTGATGCGGCTCGCGGTGGCGCACGGCGAGCGCGAGGCGCTGGAAATTTTCGCGCGCGAGATCGCGCCGGCGGGCACTTCCTGGTCGCCGGGCACCACCGGCATGGGCGGCGGCCGGCCCAAGGTGACGCCCGCGGTCAAGCCCTGCTTTTTTCTGCTCGATAAATCGCACTGCGAGGCGAGTTTTACGCTCGACGGCAAGCGGGAGCCGGTCGCCGTCCCGAACGAGGGCGGTTATGCCGGGCACGCGCACGCCAGCGCGCCGGCGCATGCCGGGACGCCGGTGCCGCATGGCGCGACACGGCCGTTGCCGCTGCTGCGGCTCGCCTGGGGCCGCAGCGGCGACAAGGGCGATACGGCCAACATCGGCATCATCGCGCGGCGTCCCGAATACCTGCCGCTGCTGCGCGGGCAGCTGACCGCCGTGGCGGTGCAGCAGTATTTTGCACATCTGGTGCAGGGCGACGTCGAACGCTACGAAGTGCCGGGCATACACGCGCTGAATTTCCTGCTGCACGAAGCGCTGGGCGGCGGCGGCATGGCCTCCCTGCGGGTGGATCCGCTGGCCAAGGGCTACGCGCAAATGCTGCTCGATTTTCCGCTTGCGGTGCCCGAGGAGTGGCTGCATCGCTACGCGCTGGCTTGAAATTGATCGAGTGGGCAAAAAATAGTCCACGCGCGGCCGCCGCCACCGCGGCGGCGCGCAGAGCCATGCGGCTCGCCGTGCTCGCGCCCTTGTTCCTGCTCCTGGCCGCATGCGCGACCCCGGCGCTCAAGTATCCGGTGCTCGAGCTGCCCAGCGCGGCGCCGCTGCCGCGCGTCGTCGCGCCCGATCGGGCCGTCATCGGCCTGGCGCTGGGCGGCGGGGCGGCGCGCGGCTTCGCACATATCGGGGTGATCAAAGTGCTCGAGGAAAACGGCATCCACCCGGACATCGTGGTCGGTACCAGCGCGGGCAGTTTCGTCGGCGCGTTCTACGCCGCAGGCTACGACAGCGCGCAGCTGTTGGCCCTCGCCGACGAAATGAAGGAAGACCAATTGCGCGACATCGTCTGGCCCGACCGCGGTTTCGTCAAAGGCTATCGCTTGCAGGACTTCGTCAACAAGCGCCTGCATGACCGAACGATCGAGGAGCTGCCGATCCGCTTCGGCGCCGTCGTCACTGACCTGCACAGCGGCGCGACCGTGTTGCTGACGCGCGGCAACGTAGGCATGGCGGTGCGGGCCTCGAGCGCGATCCCCGGCATTTTCGAGCCGGTGGATATCGACGGGCATGAATACGTCGACGGCGGACTGGCGAGCCCGGTGCCGGTGCAGAGCGCGCGCGACATGGGGGCGGATGTCGTCATCGCGGTCGACATCGCGAAGCGGCCCCAGGACAGGAAGGTCATCGCCACTACGACCGAGGTGATCGTGCAAGCGCTGGGAATTATGATCAACAACCTCTCGAATAGCGAGGTGAAGTCGGCCGACATCGTCGTGCATCCGGATACGGCCGGTCTCGCGAGTGTGAGCTTCGCCACGCGCAAACAAGCGATCGAGGAAGGCGAGGTCGCTGCCGAAGCGGTCGTGGGGCGCCTGAAGGCATTGATCGCGCAGATGGCAGAGCGTAAGCGCGCCGCCGCGCAGCTGCCCGCCGCAGCCGCCCGCGAAAACTGCAGCGGCTGCACTCAATAAAGCGAGGCCGCCGTCGTCGAAGCAGAGCGAGAAACGAGAACCCTGCCGGCCGGGGCTGAAAATCCGGCCGGCGCAACTGCTTTTGCCGGGCCGCTACGCCTTCTTCCTGACAGGGCGCAGCGTCCCGACATCCCGCAAGGCCGATTTGTCTGACTCGCGCTTCGCTACTTGACTTGGATTCGGTTCAGGTAATCGATCAAGGCGAGGGTACGGCTGCGCGCATACATCTCCATGTCATACGGCATTTCGAAGAAATGCTCCCCAGCTTTCGCACCTTCGCTGCTAGCGGTGTAGCGGTCACCCCATGCCGGCATATCGCGTTCGCCGTGACCGTTTAGGATTTCGCGCCCGTCGATGATCCGGTAGACCCGCTCAAACGGAAAGACGCCATTGTTCCGCTTCGACAGCGTTGTCAGATCCGGCGGCGCCTTTTTGAGCAGATCCAGAACCGACCCTTCGCCCTTCCCGTTTGCACCATGGCATAAGGCGCAGCTGTTGTTGTACTCGTACTTGCCGAGATCGCCCCGATTGATTCTGGGCTGCTTCTCTCCAGCGATGGCAATCGCGGTGGAGCCAATCACGAGCGCGGTGGCGATAAGGCTTGCGAGTTGCTTGTGTCTCATGGCAATTCCTCCACTGGTTAGTTCGAACGATAGAGCTCAGTACAATTTGCAGCAAAATTGCATATGTGGCTTGATCAATCTCACGGTTAGTCGCGAAATGCCCACTTCTTGCTGTCGACGTCCAGTTCTCGCGGCGAGGCGACGCGCACACGCTGGGATCGCATCATTTCGTCCGCGCAAGCAAGCTTGGCCTATCAAGATAAGCGATTGATAAATCGAATTTCTCATGCGTCCATAGCCGGGACCTGCTGCTTGCCGCGGAGCGACAGCGCGCCCGCGCGGCATCAAGTTCAGCGCCTGGCTAGGCCGCCGCTGCGATGTCCGAAAACGGCCAGACAGCGCCGGTCACAGCGGGCATACTGCGCGCATGACATTGGACCCCCAAACCTGCTACCGGGCACTCAAGGCGCGCGACGCCAGATTCGACGGCCGCTTTTTTGTCGCGGTCTCGTCGACGCGCATCTACTGCCGTCCGGTTTGCACAGTCAAGCCTCCCAAGCGCGAGAACTGCCGTTTCTATCCCAGCGCCGCGGCATCCGAAGCGGCCGGATATAGGCCCTGCCTGCGCTGCAGGCCCGAACTCGCGCCGGGCAATTCGAGCGTGGACGCGAGCTCGCGCCTCGCGCAGGCTGCGGCTAGCCTGATGGAGGACCGTGCGCTGGACGAAGCGGGGCTGGACAGCATCGCCGCGCAACTGGGCATCAGCGACCGGCACCTGCGCCGCGCCTTCGGCACCGAATTCGGCGTCTCGCCGGTGCAATTCGGGCAGACGCAGCGGCTGCTGCTGGCGAAACGCCTGCTGACCGACACCGCGCTGCCGCTCACCGAAGTGGCGTTCGCGAGCGGCTTCGGCAGCGTGCGGCGGTTCAACGCGCTGTTCAAGCAGCGCTACCGGCTCCAGCCTGGACAACTGCGGCGCCATGTGTCCGCTTCCGCTGCGGCCGACGTGCTCAAGTTCGAACTGAGTTTTCGGCCGCCTTACGATTGGCCCGCGCTGAGCGCGTTCCTGGGCGCGCGCGCCGTTGCCGGAGTCGAGGCGGTCGAGGACAACGGCTATCGCCGCACGGTGCGCATTGCAGTGGGTGGCAGGGAGCATCGCGGCTGGATCGAGGTGGCGCCGTCGCAGAAGAAGCCGGCACTGCGCGTGACCGTTTCCGCTTCGCTCGCCAAGGCCCTGCCGCCGGTGCTGTCGCGCATCAAGGCGCTGATGGATCTTTCCTGTCACCCGGAGGAGGTCGCGCAGGCGCTGGGGACCATGGCGAAGCACCACCCCGGCCTGCGCGTGCCCGGCGCGTTCGACGGTTTCGAAGTGGCGGTGCGCGCGATCCTCGGCCAGCAGGTTTCGGTGACGGCGGCGCGCACCGTGGCAGGCCGATTCGCGGCGGCGTTCGGCGATCCGATCGAGACGCCCTTCGCTGCGCTCGCCACCGTGTTTCCGGCGGCAGCGACGGTCGCGGACCTGCCTTATGGCCGCATCGCAGGCCTCGGCATGCCCGGCGCGCGCGGCCGCACGATCGTCGCGCTCGCGCGCGTGGTCGCGGACGGCGAGCTGGTACTGATGCCCAATGCCGATATCGAGGCGACGCTCGCGCGCCTGCGCGCGCTGCCGGGCGTGGGCGAATGGACCGCGCAGTACATCGCGATGCGCGCGCTCGCCTGGCCGGATGCGTTTCCGCACACCGATCTGGGCGTGATGAAAGCGCTTGGGCAAACCGACGCGCGCCGAGTGCTCGCCGCGGGCGAAGCCTGGCGGCCGTGGCGCGCGTACGCCGTGATGCATCTGTGGCAATCACTGACAAAGGAGTGACTATGCGCTACTACGATTTCTATGAAAGCCCGCAAGGGCAGATGCTGCTCGTTGCGGCCGATGAAGGCCTTTTGGGCGTCTACTTTGACGGCCAGAAATATCTGCCGACAGTCGCATCGCAGTGGCGGCGGGATGCGCAGTATGCAACGCTGCGCCAGGCGAAGCGCGAGCTGGGCGAATATTTCGCCGGCGAGCGCAAGCGCTTCGAGGTCGCGCTCGCCCCGGAGGGCACGCCGTTTCAGTGCTCGGTGTGGAAAGCGATCTCCACGGTAAGCTTCGGCCAGACCATCACCTACGCGGAGCTTGCGCGCAGGGCAGGGCACCCGGGCAGCGCGCGCGCCGCGGGCGCCGCGACCGGACGCAACCCGATCGGGGTCATCGTTCCCTGCCACCGCATCGTCGGCGCGGACGGCAGCCTGACGGGATATGCCGGCGGGCTGGAGGTCAAGCGCGCGCTGCTCGCACTCGAAACGGGGAATATTGAGCTGCCCCTGACCGCTTAGCGGTTTCAAAATGACATGTCATTCCGAGGCCGTCCCCCGCGGGGACTTCCTCCGGGGCACAGGCCGAGGAATCTGCTTGAGGTTTGATTCAACAGCAGATTCCTCGCGGAGTTTATACCGAGCGAAGTCGAGGGACTCGGAATGACAATGATAAAAACGTTCATTTTGGAACCGGTTCTTAGCGGGGCAATGATGCGCGGTCGCTGCTAGACTGCCGACCACATGGATGAACCGCGCTACGCATGGGTCGTCGTCTGGGCCGCTTTCGCCAGCCTCGCGGTCATTTTCGGCGTCGCCTATTCCTTCGCGGCCTTGTTCCAGTCCTTCGCGGCGGAATTTGCGGCGCGGCGCGCCGACGTGTCGCTGGTGTTCGGCTTGTCCGGTCTGATCTACTTCACGCTGGGCGTGGGTGGCGGCATGCTGGCGGACCGCTACGGCCCGCGCGCGGTGTGCAGTGCCGGGATGCTGTGCATCGCGGGCGGTCTCGTCGCCACCAGCCTCGCGCATTCGATTGTCATGGTGTACCTCGCCTACGGCGTCGGCATCGGCGTGGGCATCGCGCTGGTCTACTCCCCCGCAATCGCCTGCGTGCAGCCCTGGTTCATGCGCCGGCGCGGCCTGGCTGCGGGCATCGCCAGCGCCGGCATCGGCGCCGGGACGCTCGTCGTGCCGCTCGTCGTGGCGGGCGCGATCGCCTGGCTGAACTGGCGCGATGCGCTGCGCGTGCTCGCGCTGGGCGTTCTGCTGGTGGGCGTCGGCGCAACGCTGCTGCTCAAGCGTGCGCCGCATGCCGTGCGTTCGGCGGCGGGCGCGGCCCCCGGCGCAAGCCTGCGCGAAGCGCTGCGCAGCAGCGGCTTCTGGTGGCTGTACCTCTCGGTGGTCGCGGGCGGGCCGACGATGTTCATTCCCTTCGCGCACGTCTCGGCCGCGGCACGCGACATGGGCATCGACGAAGCGCGCGCGGTGGGCCTGGTCGGGCTTATCGGCATCGGCAGCCTGGTCGGGCGCTTCACCATCGGCGCTGCGGCAGACCGAATGGGCCGCAGCCTCACGCTCGCACTGATGCAGGCGTCGATGGGCGCGTCCTTCCTCGTGTGGCACGCGGCGGGCGGCTACGCGGCGCTTGCGCTGTTCGCGCTCTGGTTCGGCCTCTCCTACGGCGGCATCGTGTCGCTGCTGCCCGCGCTGTGCATGGACCTGTTCGGCGCGCGCGCTGTCTCGAGCATCATCGGCGCGCTGTACACCGGCGCCGCGGTCGGCAACCTGCTCGGGCCCACGCTCGCCGGCGCGGTGTTCGACCGAACCGGCAGCTACGGCCCGGTGATCTGGGCCTGCATCGCACTGTCGATCGTGGCCACGCTGGCGTCGGTGCGGCTGATCCGGCCGCGGCAGGTATCTTACTGATCAGCTGCGAAGTGAGTGGCGCATCGAAAACAAATCGTCCCTTTTGGCTAAAATTGTCGCTCATTCTGTCCGGCCAGGCAGCTGGCCAAAGTGCCCGAAGATTAGTGTCTCCAATGCCCGAGGTGATCCATGCCCTGCGACTCCAATGTCCTTAAAGCAGCTCCCCTGTTCGCCTTGCTCGACGAGGAAGAGTTGGCCGTTCTCGCGAGTCAGGTCGAACTTCGACACTTTGCGCCACGCCAGCGAATCTACAAGATCGGTGATCCCAGCGAACGCGCTTTCATCATGCTGTCCGGGTCCGTTCGGGTAACCACCATTGACGACGACAATCAGATCGTCCTTCTGGATATGCCAGCCCAAGGGGACATATTCGGATTTGCGTCGATGCTGGCGCAGTCACCTCACCAAACCGATGCCACCGCCGATACGGACACCGAATGCATCGAAGTGGATCGTAAGGACATCACCGTTTTGCTGCACAAGAAACCCGATGCCGGCCTCGATCTGATGAGCGTCATGGGCAAGCAGTTCCATGCCGCGGAAAGACTGGTTCGTATTCGTGCCGAGCGCAACCCGAACGATTTGATCGAGGAGGCAGAAACATTGGGTGAACGCATTGCCGATGGCGTGGCGTCCTTCGGCGGTTCATGGGCATTCATTATTTTCTTCGCGATGGTCCTTGCGGTATACACGGCTATCAACGTTGAACTCGGCAACAGTGCGTGGGATCCTTACCCTTTCATCCTGCTCAATCTCTTTCTTTCGATGCTCGCCGCGATACAGGCGCCAGTCATCATGATGAGTCAGAACCGCCAGGATAAAAAGGATCGCCTGCGGAGCGAACTTGATTTCGATGTCAATCGCCGAGCGCATTCGGAGATTCAGGGCCTCGCCCACAGACTCAATCTGCTGCATGACAAGATAGACGATGTAGACGAGCTGTTGCGCAAGCCCAGGGGTGCTTAGCGGTCAACGGTGAGGCGTTTGCGCGGCACGGCGCTTGCGATGTCTGCGCGACCTTCTTAGCGACTGCTTTCGATTCATAACATCGGCATTACTGATGTACACTCCGCGGTTCGCGCCTGAGCGCAAACAGGGATAGCCCGCACTCCAAGCCTTGCGAAATCCCGCTCGGCTGCTTGGGCAATATTCCGTTTCATGGCCTCCTGCTAAAAATACCGACAACGACATTGTCTCGAAAGCTCCCTATGACGCATCTGCTCGATCCGCTGAGTTTCAGCCACGGACCAGTCATGAAGAACCGCTTCATGCTGGCTCCCCTGACAAACCAACAAAGCCGTGAAGACGGTCGCTTGTCCGACGAGGAATTCCACTGGCTCATCATGCGCGCCGAGGGCGGCTTTGGCTTGACGATGACCTGTGCCTCGCACGTGCAGGCGAACGGAAAAGGATTTTCCGGGCAGCTGGGCGTATGGTCGGACGATCACATTCCGGGGTTGCAGCGCCTTGCGAGTGCGATCAAGGCACAACAGAGCATTGCAGTCCTGCAGCTGCATCACGCGGGCATGCGCGCGCCCGCCGAATTGATCGGCGGTGCACCGGTATGTCCGTCCGATAACGATAAGACCGGCGCGCGTGGACTGACGCACGCCGAAGTGAAGCGCTTGATCGACGACTTTATCGCGGCCGCGGTGCGTGCCCAGCAGGCGGGCTTCGATGGTGTGGAACTGCATGGCGCGCACAGCTATATCCTGTGCCAGTTCTTCAGCGCGGAATTCAATCACCGGGACGACGAGTACGGCGGCTCCCTCGAGAGCCGGTCGCGCATCCTGTTCGAGATCATCGACGGCATTCGCAGCCGGTGCCGCAAGGATTTCATGCTGGGAGTGCGGCTGACGCCGGAGCGCTTCGGCATCAAGCTCGGCGAGGCCATTGAACTGGCGCAGCGGGTACTGGCCGTAGACAGGGTCGACTTCCTCGATATGTCGCTATGGGACGTGTTCAAGGAACCCGAGGAAGCCGAATTCCAGGGGCGCACGCTGATGAGCTATTTCACGGAACTCGATCGACACAATGTCCGTCTCGGCGTCGCAGGCAAGATCCGCACGCCGCAGGACGCCGAGGCCACGCTCGCCGCTGGCGCCGACTGGATCATGCTCGGGCGCGCAGCGATGCTGCAACATGATTTTCCGAATCGTTACAAGGCGAATCCCGCGTTCAAGCCGGTAGAGATGCCGGTGCCCCGCCAGTATCTGAAGGACGAAGGTCTGTCCGAGAAGTTCCAGGCGTACATCCAGGGCAGATGGCCGGAATTCTTCGCGGACTGATAGCTTGTCGAAATAGCGTCAAGCGTGACTCGCGGCCCGAGCGCAAGGCGCCGTGCGGTGGCATAGGCAACTCCGGGAAAATCTAGCGTTTGAGGTGACCGGACTGCCGCTTGCGGCAGGTTCGCTTGACCGAAGGCCTAGACCGAATCTTGTTGGGGTTCACCCGAGAAGCCCGGGGTTAAGCCGCCACGTAGACAAGGTGAGCACAGATGCGAAAGACACCCAGGCCAGATACGGAAAAAGCAGCGCTGCCGAAAGCCTGCTGACTTGCCAGAACAAGCCAATGGTTGCGGCGATAAGGACCCAAAGCAGAAGTATCTCGGCGAAGGCCAGGCCACCCTGACGCCAGACAAAGAACAACCAGGTCCATAGGGCGTTAGCGGCCAACTGGTAGACAAAGATATGCAGCGCACTCTTGGCGCCCGCAAAGCCGCGCACTCGCCAAACCAGCCACGCAGATATGCCCATGAGCACGTACAGAACGGACCAGACTGGAGCAAACAGCCAGCCCGGCGGCGCCCATGAAGGCCGAACAAGCTCCGCATAGAAGGCCCCCGCGCTTGCCGACGCGAACCCTCCGGCGGCAGCTGCGGCGAACACTAGCAGCAGCCAAGCGAGTAGGCCTAAGGCTTGGCGAGTCTGTGAAATCGGAAGCTGATGCATCACATGCGGTCTAAGGCCTAAGTTATCCGGCGGCAACGCGAAGCGTTGTTGTCCGTGTCGAATGATGGGGATAGCCACCTTCACGGTAGGCTATCGATAGAATGAGACACATGAGCCGACGACTCCAAGCGCGAGCGCGATTGAAGCAGGAGCAATTGGCGTTTTCGCTGTTGGTGCGAAACGGCGAAGGTAGACGGTAACGTAGAGCGTTGGCAGCACTGCAGCGAGCGTCAGCGTTAACGCGGCCCAAGATGCCCAGGCTTCATTGCGGCTTAGCGGCAGGAGCAACCACAATAGTGCAAGCCCATATGTGTTAAAGCCACCGCCGAGGATTCTGAGCATGCCGAGAATGACGGTTTGAAGGCCAGGCGTAAGTTCGGACCAGGGCTGGCCAGCGACAGTGGCATGGTAGGGCATGAATGTCTTTGTAAATAGATAGCGGATGCCAAAAGCAATGGACAGAAGTGCCGCCATCGATATGAGACTCAGCTGGAGGATGGCCATCAAAAATTCCTTGAGGTGGCTAAGGTTCAATGAACAGCCGGATAACATCGAGCCTCAGTGTACTCGCGTCGGAAAGAGTGGGCAAAATCAAAGCCTTCGGGCGACCCGGAAAAGGTGCAGTCCACGTGATTTGGTTTTCTGAAGGCTAAGTGTCTGATCCAACAGAGGCTGAAACCTTGCGTCCGCAAAAACTTTAGCCGCCAGTGGTACCCATTATCCAAGTCCGCACGCCGGTCCAGGTGCAAGCTCGCCCCGACCGCGGTATCATTACCGCCCAACACCGACACCCATAGGTAGTAGCGGAAGGCTTTATGGCAACCAAATCTAGGGCTTACAACGCCGAGGACATCGAGATCCTGGAGGATCTGTCGCCGATCCTGCACCGGCCGGGGATGTATACCGACCCGTCCAACCCGAACCACGCTCTGGTGGAGGTGATCGACAATTCCTCGGACGAGGGCCTGGCCGGCTTCGCCAAGAATATTTCGGTGGTGCTGTACGAAGACGGCTCGGCCGAGGTCGCCGACGACGGCCGCGGCATCCCGGTCGACATCCATCCGAAGAAGAAAGTGCCCGCGGTGCAGGTGATTTTCACCACGCTGCATTCGGGCGGGAAGTTCAGGAAGACCGACGCGGATGCGGCCTATCGCATCGCGGGCGGTCTGCACGGCGTCGGCATCTGCGTTACCAACGCGCTTGCGACGCGGCTCGAAGTCGAGGTCAGGCGCGACGGCGCCTGCCATCGCCTGGTGTTCGCAGACAACGGCAAGGTGAAGGAGCCGCTGAAGAAGATCGGCACGGCTGCGCCGCGCGAAAGCGGCACGCGCATCCGCTTCTGGCCCGACCCGAAGTATTTCGATTCGCCCAAGATCGTGGTCGCCGACATCGCTGCGCTGCTGCGCGCGAAGGCGATGCTGCTGCCGGGGGTGCGCTTCACGCTCGGCATCGAAAAGAACGGCAAGATCGAGCAGAGCGAGTGGCACTTTCCCGAGGGCATCAAGGGCTACTTCGCCAGCGCAGTGGCGGGCCTGGAGCCGGTGGCCGAGACTTTCTTCGGCGAGCGCTACGTCGCCGCGCAATCGGAGTCGGACAGCTTTGCCGAGGGCGAGGGCGCGCTGTGGGCGATCGCCTGGACGCCCGAGGGCGAGGTAGTGGCCGAATCCTACGTCAACATGATCCCGACGCGCCACGGCGGCACGCACGTCGCCGGCCTGCGCGAAGGCGTGTATAACGCGATCCGCAATTTTATCGACCTGCACGCCATGGGCCAGCGCGGCATCAAGATCGTCCCCGAGGACGTGTGGTCGCGCGCCTCCTACGTGCTGTCGGTGAAAATGCTCGATCCGCAATTCAAGGGGCAGGTGAAGAACGAGCTGATCTCGCGCGACGGGGTCAAGCTCACCGCGCAGATGGTGCGCGACCCGTTCGAGCTCTGGCTCAACCGGCACGTGGACGAGGGCAAGCGCATCGCCGAGCTGGTGATGCGCCAGGCGATGACGCGCACGCGCGCGGCGCAGAAAGTCGAGCGGCGCAAGAGCTCGGGCGTGGCGGTGCTCCCGGGCAAGCTCACCGACTGCGCCTCCGACGACCCGGAGCGCAACGAACTGTTCATCGTCGAGGGTGACTCCGCCGGCGGTTCGGCCAAGCAGGCCCGCGACAAGGAGTTCCAGGCGGTGCTGCCCCTGAAAGGCAAGCCCAAGAACACCTGGCAGGATTCGCCAGACACGCTGTACTCGAACAAGGAAATCGAGGCGATCGCGCTCGCGATCGGCATCGACCATCACGCGCGCGGCGGGGCGGTGGACATGTCGCGGCTGCGCTACAAGAAGATCATCATCATGGCCGATGCCGACGTCGACGGCGCGCACATCCAGGTGCTGCTCTTGACCCTGTTTTTCCGCCATTTCTCGCGGCTGATCGAAACGGGCTGCGTCTACGTGGCGCAGCCGCCGCTGTTCCGCATCGACGTGCCTTCGATGGGCAAGGGCAAGCCCGCGCGCAAGCTCTATGCGCTGGACAAGCAGGAACTCGCGGCGATCGAGGCCAAGCTGCAGGACGAGGGCATGGAAGAGGGAAAATGGGCGGTGAGCCGCTTCAAGGGCTTGGGCGAAATGAGCCCGGAGCAGCTGTGGGAGACCACGCTCAACCCGGACACGCGGCGCATGCTGCCGGTGCAGGTCGAAGATGTGGCGCTGGAGGCCGACCGCATCGTGTTCAACATGATGATGGGCAAGGAGAACGCATCGCAGCGGCGCGAATGGATGGAGACTTACGGTAATCTCGTCGATGCGGATATTTCGTGACGCTACGTGAATATGTCATTCCGAATCCCCCTCCGGGGATAAACTTCGCGAGGAACCTGCTTTTGAAAAGGAAGAAAAGCAGATTCCTCGGCCCTTGGCCTCGGAATGACAGGTACTGACGGATGTTTGAAAAAATTGGCTGCAGGATAGAGTGCAATGGGTAATCAGAACGATTTGTTTGAAGGCCTGGCGATGACCGCGGCCGAAGACGCCTTGAAGCCGGCGGCGGGCGTGAGTGCCGCGCCGGCGAGCGGCGCCGGCGAAGACAGCGGCAAGGTCAGTGACGGCGTTGGCGCCACTCCTCCGGCCGCGAAGGGCGGCGGTTCGGGCGGCGGCGGCAAGGAGCCGCCGGATTTCGCGCCGCTCGCGGGCGAATTCGGCGACACGCTGCCGCTCGCGAAATACGCGGCGCTGCAATACCTCCAGTATGCGGTGAGCACGGTCAAGGACCGCGCGCTGCCGCGCGTCGCCGACGGGCAGAAGCCGGTGCAGGCGCGCATCCTCTACGCCATGTGGGAAATGAACGGCCGCGCCGGCACGCCGCGCAAGAAATCCGCGCGCGTGGTCGGCGACGTGCTGGGCAAATTCCATCCGCACGGCGACGCCTCGGTGTACGACGCGATGGTGCGCATCGCGCAGGACTTCAGCCTGCGCTATCCGCTGGTCGATGGCGAGGGCAATTTCGGTTCGCGCGACGGCGACGAGCCGGCGGCGATGCGCTACACCGAGGCGCGCCTGACCAAGTTCGCCGAGGTACTGCTCGCGGAACTGGACAGCGGCACCGTGGATTTCGCGCCGAATTACGACGGCAGCATGGTCGAGCCGCAGCTGCTGCCGGCGCGGCTGCCGGTGGTGCTGCTGAACGGCGCGTCGGGCATCGCCGTGGGCATGGCGACCGAGATTCCGAGCCATAATCTGACCGAAGTCGCGAATGCCGCGATCGCGCTGATCCGCGATCCGGAATTGACGCTGGCCGGCGTGATGAAATACATCAAGGGCCCGGACTTCCCCGGTGGCGGGCAAATCATCACGCCGCGCGCGGAGATGCGCGAGGCCTACGCCAACGGGCGCGGCTCGGTGCGCGTGCGCGCGCGCTGGAGCATAGAACGGCTCGCGCGCGGGCAATGGCAGGTGGTAGTGCACGAATTGCCGCCGGGCGCTTCCTCGCGCAAAGTGCTGGAGGAAATCGAGGCGATCACCAACCCGCAGCCGCGCTCGGGCAAGAAATCGCTCACGCCCGAGCAGCAGCGCGAAAAGCAGCTGATGCTGTCGATGCTCGACCGCGCGCGCGACGAGTCCGACCGCACGCACCCGGTGCGCCTGGTGTTCGAGCCCAAGTCCTCGCGCCAGGACGAAAACGAGTTCATCAACCTCATGCTGGCGAAAACCAGCCTGGAGACCAACGCCTCGATCAACCTGGTGATGGTCGGCCTGGACGGGCGGCCCACGGGCAAGAACCTGAAGAACATCCTCGCCGAATGGCTGGAGTTCCGCTTCGCCACGGTGACGCGGCGCTCCAGATTCCGCCTGGACAAGGTGCTCGACCGCATCCACGTGCTCGAAGGGCGCCTGCTGGTGCTGCTCAACGTGGACAAGGTGATCAAGCTGATCCGCAATTCGGACGATCCCAAGCCCGACCTGATGCGCGCGTTCAAGCTCACCGAGCGCCAGGCCGAGGACATCCTGGAAATGCGCCTGCGCCAATTGGCCAAGCTCGAGCACATCAAGCTGGAAAAGGAACTCGAGGGCTTGAGCAAAGAGCAGAAGGGCCTGGAGAAAGTGCTCGGCAGCCGCAAGACGCTGGAAGCGCTGGTGATCGAGGAAATCGAGGCCGACGTCAAGGCCTTCGGCGACAAGCGCCGCACGGTGATCGAGGAATCGGAAAAAGCGGTGCTCGAGACGCCGGTGCTGGACGAGCCGGTGACGGTGATTTTCTCGAAGAACGGCTGGGTGCGCGCGCGCCAGGGCCACGGCGTCGATGCGGCCACGCTCTCGTTCAAAGAGGGCGACAGCCTTGCCGCGCTTATACCGTGTCGCACCGTGGATCCGGTGATTTTCCTCGATTCGGGAGGTCGCGCCTACAGCGTCGATGCGGCGGGTCTGCCGAGCGCGCGCGGCGACGGTGTGCCGGCTTCGTCTCTGGTGGAAGTGCAGAACGGGGCCAAGATCATGCATTGCGTTGCGGGCAAGGCCGATACCAAGGTGCTGGTCGCCTCCAGCGGCGGCTACGGTTTTCTGTGCAGCATCGGCGACATGGTTTCGAACCGACGCGCCGGGCGCGAATTCATGAGCGTCGAGGCAGGAGAGACGCCGCTGGCGCCCTGCGTATACGACGAAGCAGCAGGGAACCATGTGATTGCGCTGTCGGGCGAGGGCCGGCTACTCGCCTTCGACATTGCCGAGTTGCGCGTCATGTCCAAGGGGCGCGGCGTGATCCTCATGGGCCTGGAAAAGGGCGAGAAACTGCTCGCCGCCGCGGTGGCGCGGCTGATATCGGTCACGGTCAGCGGCATTGGCCGCGGCGGCAAGGAAAAGGCGCTGGAGATCAAGGGCGAAAAGCTGCGCCACCATGTGGGCCACCGGGCGCGCATGGGACGAGTGCTGCCGGAGAAACTCAAGCCGCCGAAAAGCCTCTCGGTTCCGCCCAAGCTTCAGCTGGACGGCAAATAGCCCGAATGATTCTGCTGCGATGCGGTAAAATTGCGCTTTTTTAGGCCGAACGGCTCGCAGCATTATGGCTCTGATAGTCCAGAAATTCGGCGGTACCTCCGTGGGCTCTGCCGAACGCATCAAGAACGTCGCCAAGCGTGTCGCCCGCTGGAAAGCGCAGGGGCACCAGCTGGTGGTGGTTCCCTCCGCCATGTCGGGGGAAACCAACCGGCTGATCGCGCTGGCCAAGGAAATCTCGCCCCAGCCCGATCCGCGCGAACTCGATGTGGTCGCCTCCACCGGCGAGCAGGTCACCATCGGCCTGTTGTCGATGGCGCTGATGGAGCTGGGCGTGAAAGCGAAAAGCTACACCGGCGCCCAGGTCAAAGTGGTGACCGACAGCGCGTTCACCAAGGCGCGCATCGAGCGCATCGACGAGAACCGCATGCGCGCCGATCTCGACGCCGGCTTCGTGGTCGTGGTCGCCGGCTTCCAGGGCGTGGACGCAGCCGGCAACATCACCACGCTGGGACGCGGCGGCTCCGACACCTCGGCGGTGGCGCTGGCGGCGGCGCTCAAGGCCGACGAATGCCAGATCTACACCGACGTGGACGGGGTCTACACCACCGACCCGCGCATCGTGCCCGAGGCGCGGCGCCTGGACACTGTCACCTTCGAGGAAATGCTCGAAATGGCGAGCCAGGGCTCCAAAGTGCTGCAGATCCGCTCGGTGGAGTTTGCCGGAAAATACAAAGTGAAGCTGCGCGTGCTGTCCTCCTTCGAAGAGAAGGAAGGCCCGGGCACGCTGATTACGTTTGAGGAAGACGAGAAAATGGAAAAAGCCATCATTTCCGGCATCGCATTCAGCCGCGACGAAGCCAAGATCACTATTATGGGCGTGCCCGACCGCCCTGGCATCGCCTACCAGATTCTCGGCCCGGTAGGCGAGGCGAACATCGACGTCGACATGATCATCCAGAACGCCAGCGTCGACAACATGACCGACTTCTCCTTCACCGTGCCGCGCACCGATTACGCCAAGGCGATGGACGTGCTGAACAAGCAGGTGAAGGAGCACATCAAGGCGAGCGACATCCGCGGCGATGCCAAGGTGTGCAAGGTCTCCCTGGTGGGCGTAGGCATGCGCACCCACGCCGGCGTCGCGGGCAAGATGTTCCGCACGCTCGCAGAGGAGGGCATCAACATCCAGATGATCTCTACGTCCGAAATCAAGATCGCCGTGGTGGTCGACGAGAAATACATGGAGCTTGCAGTTCGGGCGCTGCACAAGGCGTTCGACCTGGACCAGCCGCAGTAAAGCGCCGCCGTTTTCGACCGCGGCAAGCGCACATGATATAGTTTCACCCGGATCCGGAGAGGTGGCCGAGTGGTCGAAGGCGCGCCCCTGCTAAGGGCGTATATGGCTTAACACCGTATCGAGGGTTCGAATCCCTCCCTCTCCGCCAATACCTATATAATGCCTTGAATGAAAAGGCAATCCAATAAAGTCAGGACCTTAGCAAAGCGAAGTCGTACGGCAACCTCGTACGATGGAGTGGCTATGGACCTGTTCATCCCGACCGGCGGGCAAACCAAAAACTGGTACGTCCGCGTCTATGTTCCCAGCGACCTCAAAGGGCAGTTCGGCAAAGCCACCGAGTTTCGGCAGTCCACCAAGACGACCGACAAGGTCGTGGCCTTGGCTCGAGCCGGGGTCTTTGTGACCGCGAAAGCGCGCGAGTTCCTTGAAAAGCGCGCTGAGATGGCTGGCATGGGTGGAGAGCAACGGGCGGTAAGCGTGATTCTCGACCAAAACCTTATCCGCAATCTCACGTCGGTTCGCTTCGCGACCCTGCTCGATTTCGACGACCAGTGTCGCGACGGCCGCGGTCCAGAGGACGACCCTAAGGATATGGAAGCCGTCCCCGGGGGCCAAATACCGTCGCTAATATCAATCATTGCGCGGCGCAAGGGCGCTCCGGGTTACAGAGCGTACGCCGATGGGGTATTGAAAATTGCCAAGGCGCAGGGTCACGAAATCGCGCTCGATGACCCTCTGCTTGATGAACTGGTGCTGGCGATGGCGACGCGCGAAAAGCGTGCGTTCGAAGTCATGCAGAACCGCAATGCGGGCGAGAACATACGGGCTGTCGAGGGCGAGGGTGGGCCATGGTTGCGCGACATGCTCGCGGGCTGGGAATCCGAAAGCACTGCGCACATGGAACCCAAGACGAAAAGCTCGTATAAATCCCGCATCGAATCGTTTATCGAATTCGCACACAACAAGCCGGGCCATCAAGTCGAGCAAAAGGACGTACACAATTGGCTGCTTCACCTGCTCAATAACGAGAAGCGCGCCAGGAAGACCTTGATGGACGGGTACCTACCAGCATTGAAATCGCTATTTAAACACTCCGTTTCGTCAGGAAAATATAGAGTTGTGCGTAACCCTGCGGACGGCGTGCTCGTGCCACGACTGTCGAAAACACAGGAAAAGTCGCGTGCCAGACCGAGGTTCCCATTCCCGACGACATACGCCAACCTAATTTTCGCCTCGGACTGGTACGCTGGCAATTCCAACAAACTGAGTTTTAGCTCAAAGACCTTTGCATCTGGGGGGGCGCGGTACTGGATTCCACTAATTTCCATGTCGCACGGCTTTAGGCCGGAGGAGATTTGCCAGATGACTCTGCACGATGTTGGCGTGCAGGGAGGGGCGCTTGCCATACAGGTGACTAACGAAGGCAACAAACAGGTCGTCAAGAACGACTTCTCAAAGCGCTGGGTTCCAGTGCACAAGCTGCTCGTCGAATTGGGATTCGCGGAGTATGTGGCGGAACAGCGAAAGCGCCAGAAAATAGGTGAACCAGAAGATTCATTCCGCGACCGAATGCCCAATCAGGATGCGGATGCGCCAAGGAATGCCGGACGCCTATTCCCCGAGGTCGCAAGTGATTTTGACCGCCAGGCAAACGCATTTTCACACGTGTTCAACCGATTTATACATAACAAGCTCAAGTTCGAACCGGCGTACAAGTTGTATTCATTCCGACACTTGTGGGAAGACCGAAAGCGGGAGGCAATGGCGGTTGACGCGCAAAACGGCAAGCCTTGGCCACCAGGTATGGAGGCGCGTATTAGCGGTCGCGCGCCAGCTGAGAAGAAAGAAGGGACGGCGGCTGGATATGGGCGACATTATCGACCGGGTACGATGAAACCGTATCTGGATAGCATCGCGTTTCCGCGTATTGTGCTGCCCTGCAGTTATCGGACCTTTATGTCCCGATAACTTAGGCAAATCAAATTTGCGCTAGCCAGAACACGACGTTCAAACTCTCCCGACTACTTCCGAAACGCCATTTCCTACACCGGCGCAATAAGTTCGGCGTCATCGTTCCTCGGAGCGTTCACCCGCGTGCTCACCGGGTGCGCGTGCATTTTCTCGGTAGGGTACGACCGAATGAATTCCTTCAACCTGGCGACGTCGACATTGCTCGGGTCCAGCCATCCCGCGTAGTCCTCCGGCGGCACTATGACCGGCATCCTGTCGTGTATCTCCCGCATAAGCTCATTGGGCGCAGTTGTAATCAAGGACACCGTATGCACCGGGCCCTCCGGTCCCTTCCATAGCTCCGTAATGCCGGCAAAGCCAAAGAGTTCGTCACCTGCGGGCCGGATGTAGTACGGGTACTTCTTGCTGGCAACGGTTTTCCATTCGTAGAAGCCGCTCGCCGGGACAAGGCAGCGCCAGCGCTTGAAGGCCGCGCGAAAAGAAGGCTTCTCGGCGACAGTTTCGCCCCGGGCGTTCGCCAGCTTGTTGCCAATGCTCGGGTCCTTGGCCCAACCTGGAATTAACCCCCATCGGTATTTGTCGGCAACACGCCCGCGCTGCGAGTCCTCGCGCGCGATGAGAATTACGGTGCCGGGCGTGATGTTGTACCGTGGCTTGAAATCAGGAACCAGGCCGACGCCAAACTGCAGGGCTATGACTGAAGGGGGCGAGTGGAGAGAGTAACGGCCGCGCATCCGAGGATGCTAGCAAATTAGCAGGGTAGTCTGCGACTCCGGAGGAGTTAATGAAGGAAAGTGCAGTCTGCGTTACAGTGTCAAAAGAAGCATTCCGTTGCCACCCTTTACGTGTTCGCCGTCTTCCATGACCTTTGACTTCATGACACTATCGCCGGACGATTTCCAAAATCTGGCGCGAGACCTATTCTCACGGGAGTGGGGCGTGCAGCTAGAGGCATTTAAGGCAGGAAAGGATGAGGGCGTAGATTTGCGTCATTCGCGGGACCCGGCAGCTGCCGGAAAGACGACCATTCTTCAGTGCAAGCGGTACGGACCGGCTGAATTCAGCGCGCTTACGCGAGCAATAAGAGGGGAACTCGTGAAATTGGAGAAGCTCAAACCCGACCGATATGTCCTGGTAACTTCCGTGCGCTTATCGCCGGGCAATAAGAAGTCGCTGCTGGAGATTATAAGACCGTGGTGCAAGGGGCCTGAGGACATATATGGCCCGGACGAACTGAACGGCATGCTCACTCGCCACCCCGATGTCGTGAGAGCACATTTCAAACTGTGGATTGCAAGTACTTCCGTCTTAGAGCATGTCCTCAATGCACGCATCTTCAACATCACCGAAGAGACAGTCGCAGCTTTAAAGGCACAGATGTGCAGGCTCGTGGTACACAAAGGCTTCGAGCGCGCGCTGAAGACGCTAAACGAGCGCCACCATGTTGTGATTGTCGGAAATCCGGGTATAGGGAAAACCACATTGGCGCGGATGCTAATGTGTCACTATATTCACGAAAAATATCAGCCCATCGTAATCGTCGGTGACATAAGCGACGCGTGGCAGACGTTGACTACAGCGCAGCGAAACAAGGAGTCTGCTGTTATCTTTTATGATGACTTTCTCGGACAAATTCGCTTTGACGAATCAAAATTCAATAAGAATGAAGAGCGGTCGCTTCAGCAGCTACTGAGCAAAGTCAAAGCGGCGCCAAACCTTCGATTCCTGCTGACTACGCGAGAGTACATATTGGCCGATGCCCGGCGCATACATGGCGCATTCGACGAGTACGCGGACGATTTAGCACGATGCACAGTGTCGCTAGATGATTACTCACTCGCCACCCGGGCACGCATTCTCTATAACCACCTGTACTTTTCAGACTTACCAGATTCAAGGTTGTCCGCGCTGGTCAAGGAGCGCGTGTATCGCACAATCATTCGGCACAGGCACTTTAGCCCAAGGATTGTGGAAAGCATTAGTCGGTGGGCTAATAGTCGCGCTATGAGCGACGCGGAATACGTATCCTACGTAAGAAACGAATTCGACAACCCTGCCACAATCTGGCGGCACCCCTTTGAGAATCAAATAAGTCCGGCCTCGCGACAACTATTGGAATTTCTTTGGAGTTTCTCCGGACAGATGGAACTCAAAATGATGGAGGCGTGCTTAATTGCGTTTAACCCGCAAAGCTCTAGACAAGAAGTCATGAGATTGGCAAAACAAAGTCTCAAGGAGTTAGACGGGAATTTTATTGCTGTAAAAAGATATGAGGTCGCATACAGGAGAAAAGAGTTTGTATGGATTGTCACATTTCAGAATCCATCGGTTCTCGAGTACGTAGAAAGTGTAGTGGCAGAAGACCAATACCTAATTGCGTCTATAGCGAAGTGTGCGCAACGGTTTGAACAAGTAGAGCAGCTATTATCTGGTGCCGTTGGTACGCCGGGGAGGGCACCTGTACTTAGGAGACTTCCAAACGATTTCTGGCAACTCCTGTGGGAGGCGGCACGGAGAACACAAGACACACCCGAGAGCGGGATACTGCGATTCGCTGAAAAGGGCGAGCCGTCGTTCGAGATGGCTAGGCGGCCTGTACTCGCGAACCGAACGCGTGTTCTCCTTGAGATTGGGTGGCGCGGACGTATTGAATGCTCACAAGACGAGGGCGCTCTTGAGCGTGTGTGCTCTGCGACGGGATGGCAGGACTTATTGGCGCAGGTTCTGCGTAGCGCGGCCGATGCAATTGCAGTGCGCCGGCTAGTGGAATGGTTAAGCACGGGGAAGCATCTCAGAAAAGGAGCGCGCGAGAAGGCGGTTGCGGGATTTCGGACAGCGTTAGGACAACTTCTGGATGGGGACGAGGACTGGTGCTGCGCAATTAACAATCTTGCCACACTTTTTGACTGCCTTCTTAAGGTGGAGCCCCATCCTACCCAGGAGGAACGGGGACGGTTTGAGCGCGTCGCACGGGCCGCAGCGGAAGATGCTCTGAATAACGTAGATGACGCCGATATGCTTGATGAACAAGCCGCGGCACTCGGCGCGTTAGGGGCCAGTTGCGGGTTTGACGACGACGGAATTGTCGACAGATTAAGTCGAAGCGCGAACCGGGTTAGGGAAGAAGGCTACAGTGGGTCGGGTAGTTATGACGAAGACAGATATGAAGGTGGCGCGATTGCCGAAGATGTCGATGTCGATGCCTTGTTCGCCACGCTTACTGAGCGATAACTATGAATAGGAGTCGGCCAATCTGTAATTTGCTTAGTAATCTGCGAAACCTAGTTAAGATTGGACGGTGGACGGGAGATTAGGGAACCATACCATCCTCAGGGCCGGTACCCTGCCCGAAGGCGTTTCTTCCTAACCCAAACTCCTTCCAACTCGCCCTCCCTTGACCCCCCCAACCCCTTCCCCTAGACGCACCGCCAGACGGTCACGGGGGCCAATCCGCCGACGTTGAAAGCAGACACTGCCGGCAGTGCGGGGGCGCGCCCGAGCCCGAAAGCGAAAATTTGGAAAGGGATTAAAGAGTAAAGCGGTCTCGCGTGCCGCAGAAAGCTTAATCGTTAGGCTTCGCTTCGGCGGGAAGGGTCGCGCGTATCGTGCTTTTCAACCGTTGCGCTGCGTCGGCGAGGTTGGCCTGCTCCCAGGGAACTGTGAGGTGATGATTCGTGTCGAAATGCGTTTTTTCCTTCTCAAAGACACTCTTCTCGCAGGTATAGATGACGGGCTTACCAAGGCCTTCGGCGTATCCAGCTTCCCAGTACGCGCCGAGATTACTGTGAGTCAGGTCGGCAATGACAAAGCGCGAGGAGCGAATCTCAACGCGTAGGCGGTCATCTATCAGTCCAGCGCGAGGTTTCTCATCGAGTCGCAGGAGGTCGAATCCGGTCTGCGCAACGGCAGGCTTAAGACAGTCACGATATACGGCGTCTAGGACTGGGTCCCCAAACTTCATCGCCATGAATGCTTTTGTGCTGTCTGACCTGCCTCGCTTGAGCGCTTCGTAGCGCTGCCACCCATCCATCGACAAGGTGACGGATGTGCCTCTGACATGTCGCAATTGCTCATATGTTTGACCACCGCAATCAATTAAACCTTTTTCGTGAAGCGACCTTACGATAAAAGCAACTCCTGCCTCGGAGCTCGAACCAATTTTGGATTTGAACTCGTCGAACGTGATGGGAACAGGTGGGCCAGCGTCTTTCAGATAATCACCCAGCCAAATGACGAGGTTATCCGCCTGCTCCGCAGGGGTCGGGAGTCGAGCGGTCGCAATAATTTGTTTAATTTCGTCCAGCGTAAAACTTGGCCATTCCAGCTCGCCCGCGACGTTTGTTTGCTGCATTTTCCGAATAATGTGACTAAGCGCAGCGGCCTCTATTGAACCGGGCTTGAGCGGCGACGGCAATTCAAAGGTTGCCATTAACATTCGAGGGAGCCCAAACTGACCGCAATGCGGGCATACGTAGACCTGAATATCGGCATTTGCTGGCCCAATCTTGGCGTCGTGAAATCCACAGACAGGACATGCTGGCATAGGTATCTCCGATAAATCATCAAATAGACTAGCAGTAGTGGACCAGCTTGTCGATTTCGAGGAGGATGACAGATAAGCGTTGTGACCAGACGACCGGCCAGTGTATCCGACGCGCGGCCGAGTTCACTTTTGCGCATTCGCATGTCTGTACCAAAACCTGGGCCTAGGCGGCACTTCTGAAGGTGCTGCCGCCGGTGCCGGTGGCGTCGGCGTCGCCGGCGTGGCGTGAGTCTTCGCACCGGCAGGTGCTTTTGCCGAGGGCTTTGCAGCTTTGACTGCAGGGGTCTTTGTGGACACTTCTGGGCGCTCCAGGTGAAGGAGCAGGAAGTCCGCCCCTGCAACGGTATAGGCAGCAACTTCAGAAACACGAAGCCGCTATTCGCAAGGTGGCACGGGGTAAAACCCCGGGATACTTTGAAACCACAGTAGGGGCAATCGGACGGCTGCCCGTGACGCCGGCAAGACTGCATGCCAGTTGGAGGAAGTGCTGCGCGTCAAGGCGTGAACACCCAGCCGTTAGTCCAGCAGCGAACAATGACAAGCATCGAGCACTGAATCAGCTGCGCCGGCCGCACCCTTTCAAGCGCGCTCAATGCCATCAATCGTCGCCCCTGTCGAGGTTGCTGCTTCGCGCGAAAGTTGATGCCCTTGATGGGGCCACAAAACGGCGTAGCCGCAGGCGGAGCCAGGGTACGGCGCAGGATGCCGCTAAGACCTAGGCGTGGTCATGCCGACGACACTGTCGACGCCGCGGAAGTTGGTGCGTCTACTGATGCGCCTTCTGGTGCGTCAGCCGGTGCAGAGTGTGGTGCATCATTTGGAACTATTTTTGACGCGCCGGGTTTTGTGGCGCCGGGGGCATTTGGCGGAACACTTTCTGCACCACGTGCCGCATCGCGCGTTAGCTGTGACAAGGGTATTCCTACGCTCTTCAGGCGTTGCACGTAGCGCAGCGGCGGCAGCTTCGGAAACGCATCACCCGCTGCACGCCGGCGCTTCCATTCTCTGCGCCACAATCCGACAATAAAGCCCACCTGCGAACGGATGCCGGCGAAGCCGGGGACTGAGTACAGTTTCTTAGTGATGTCATGCTCCGCGCGAAGCGCGGGTTTGCGTGCGCACTCGACCACGCGTTCGCGCCACGATTGGTATTTATGTGCAGTCATCCTCCACGTCCACGCAGGCGCACCAGAGTCTTTGCGCGGGAGTTGTACCAGTTCGTACCCATCAAGGCGTATGCGCTCGCCGGGAGCGTGAGCATCCCGGAGCGTCTCCAGCGCGGCGGCCGGGTGCTCGCCGTCAGTCACCAGAAGGAACCACAAAATGGTGCGCGGTTTGGCACCATCGTGAGAGCGCCGGGTGTACATGAGCAGATGCGCGGAGGCGATGCCGGAGCGCTTCAAACGAAGGCGCTCCCCGCGGGTAGCGTCGATTCGGTAAAGCGCAGCAAACTTCTGCGCAAGCGCATGCGCGCGGTCGAGGGGGACTTCGCCAGAAGTCCAGCGGTGGTGCCCAGTGCGCACGAAGTCGGCGACGCGCTGCATGAACGCGGGGCGCGATGTGTGCACTGTTATTTCGAATCTCGAACTCATTGCCACCCTCCAGGAGTCGGTTTACAAACAAAGGCGACCCCGCGTCAGCCGGGGAGCTTTTGACGTATAGCGACCGCGCGCAGCGCGCCGAACAAGGTAAAGATTCCTTTTGTTTGTGCATCACTCTGTGATGCAATTGGGGTGGGGCGACACGTCACTATACGTAGTGACGCACGCGTACTGCCACGCGGGTGTCAGCCACCAAACACAGACCGTGCGAAGGGGCTGCCACCCCACTGCACAACGCCAAGGACCGGATGGTCCAAGTGCTCGATTGCCAATCGAGCGCAGACTGCGGAAGCCGCGTGCACCTAATCGTGCTGGCGCGGCATGCAACGGAGCGCTGGAGACTGAAATGTCTCCTTCGACTCCATTCCATTAGTAAGTCTGGGCGACAAGGAAGTGGTGCCCGGTAGCAAATGACCGGTGCGCTTGCCATTAAGAAGCGAGTGAAAATCTCGCCCGTGGGCTGCCCGCGAGGGTAGAACGCGTGATAGGTCGGAAGCTGGTGAGGTAGGCACGAAACGACGTGTCGTAATGGGGTAACCCTACAGGCATACAAGGGAGAACTGGCGTATGCGCTCGGGTGTCGCGCAAGCGGCAACCAGCCCTGGATAGCTATTCCGAATAAGGCGTCTCTCGAAGACGCTTCTAGAGCACGATGCCGTTATCGACACGCAGTGTCGACAGGCTAGCAGTGACGAACAACATCCTCGGTAGATAACGCGTTAGGAATCTTGGCGTACTCGAAAGCCCACTGGGTGAGAGGGAAAACCTCAGAATATGGGATGTTGGGAACTGGACGGCTAAGTGCATGCTTTATGGACTAACTTGGGAATCTCCGACGGCCGCAGGGTGGCACCTGCACGAAGGCCCCGGAGAGGGAGACTCTGCAATCAGCGACGACCGAACCGCAGACTAGCTGGATGTGGCGAGCGAGCAAAAGCAGAGAGCAGTCAATGATTGGCGTTTTGTCACCAAAGATGGTGATGCAGTGAATGGCGTCTGCGGGTTGGCACCTGCAGGCGGGACCCGGTTGGCACCGGGCGATTTAGGCAGAAGAGCGGCGTCAGAGGTAGTGCTGATGCCAGTTGTAATTTAGGCGAGCCCCGTGGAAACGCGGGGCTCTTTTCGGTCGATTAGTCGGCAATTGCGACTGGTGACGCAGGCTGCAAAAAGCTAGTGAATCCAGAGGTGGCGCCTGTTCCCGGGGCCCCTTCCGCTGGGAGACGAGGGTGCGGAAAAGGGGTGGGTATCGTCTATGTCGGCGTGAACAGCTGCTACCCTGGGCGGTCGCCGCTGAACTTCAACCTGAGGACCAACAGCGCCACGCCGCATAGATTATTACGCCGTCGTCAAGATGGTATTAGCCGTACGCTTACAGTTTTGGCTTTCTTGCTACCACTCATTCACTTTGGATAATCCAAGCGCAGGTGACCTCGATGGACTCATCGCCACATTCGATGTACGCTGAGTCCATATACGAAATTCGCTCTTTTGCAACCCCAAATATTTCTGACCATTCGGCCATCTTATATGACGCGCTAGGGTCGGTTAGCCATTTTCGGTACGCGGCAGAATACTTCTCAGAGTATTTAAGCTGACCAGAGGAATCCTTCGAAAAGCACGGGTTCACCCTGATGCGCTTAATGGAAGAGAGTTGCTTAAATCTATCCGTCGACACGGTAAAGAATGATTGCGGTTTAGTCATCCGGGCAATGTGCTTCACATCCGGTCGAGCCCTGAATCGAAGTTCATTGTGCGTAGTGCTTAAGCAGCGAAAAAAATCATCATTTGTTAGTCCTACGTCTGCGAAAGCCCAATATGTCATCAATAGCGCTATCCTGGTTACGATGCTGTCTATTCGTTCCATGTCTTCTTCAGGAAAATCGAATGCTTTGCCATGAGCCACCGTATTTCTGACCTTCTTGATGAGCTCAAAATCGTCATCCGTGATAGCAACAATCTTCACTACGTCTTCGTCGGTACCATCAATTGCACAGCGCCATTTTTCCGCAAATGTTGGCTCGCGCTTTCGGGAAAAGAGCTCGTTCACGGCCCTATTGATTGCATCGCGTTGACCTCGGCCTAAACGAGGTGAAATAGCGTCCAGTGTCGAATTCCACCTCGCTTGCCTCATTGGCTCAACAGGAACTTTAATTTTCATGCTTCGCTTAGCGGACCGATACTGCATGTCAACATATTTGTCTAGCAGAGTCACATACCCCAACGCCCTGTACTCCCAGAATCCCTCGTAATGTTGCATCCCTGCTAAGCGGCTCCAAGATATCTTCCGATAGGGAGACGCAAAATAACGGGTGAATATACGTTCCCAGTGATGGTGGATGCTTTTTTCGCTAATAAAGAAGCGCGCAGGCGAATCGGTATCGTCGGCATCCCGCTTCAGTGGTTTCCAGGTTGAAAAGTATGCCATGTGCTCGATATCATTTTCGCAAGTGACCCGCACACTGACGATGGACAGTGGCAAAGCAATCAAAATAGACAGAAGATGTTCCAGTTCCAATGCCTTGGTTTGGACATCCTGCTGGTTAAAGTGGCCATGGCCCTTTTCAAGGCAAAACAACACGTGCTCGTGAAATATCTGGTCCTCACCCGATTGGGTAATGGACGTTTCCGACCGGGTAGTCACCGCAAATTCTTCGCCACCCGTCCTGACAGTTGCCGCCAAATGCTCTATAGGGTTCATCCAGGAAACGCTTTTGCCCACCTCGCCACTCAGCGGCTTCCAAGGGCAGAACCACTCGGAAATATCACTGTAGCGAATTTCGATTCTTTTGAAGGCACCCGCAACGTCCCCGGCAACTACTAGTTCCGCCCAAAAACTCGCGCCTATGCGTTTGCAGCTGAAAAGCGTAAAGCGCGCGCCCTCAGAGGTTGTTGCTCTCAAAACTCCACGCCTACCCCTGTCAGGCACTAGCGTTGGCGCGCTTAGTAAGCCAAAGCTTATTAGTGCTAAACGCCCCGCACCAAAGCGCAATCTCGCGGGCCCCAATTCGCCGAACTCGTCATCGACGAGTTTGACATTGAGTTCGTAAAGCGTTGCAAAGTTCATCGCTTCGGTCATGACATTCCTCGTCTATGCGCCCCGCTTTAGAAAGGAGGCGCGGGATTCGAACCCACAAGGGACTTGCGCCCCTGCCGGTTCGCAAGCGCGGTGCCTTAAACCATTCGGCCAACTTTGCCTATTATGAACAACGTATGCTACGCCGTCGGCATCTCGCGGTACCAGCAAATGCTTTGAAGATGCGAATGTTGGCTTTCGCGGAGTCGATGACTTTGACGTCAAGCGCTGTGCAGCCGCCATTCGGGGAGAACGCGCCTTCGAGCTCGCCCGTGGCGGGCAGCGTGACCCGATGTTCGGCGGTAAGGGTCGCGTAGGCTAACTGCGTGCTGGCGGCATTATAGCGACAGAGCGCGCTCGATGTAGGTGCCCTCGTTAAAGGGCCTGCGAGGGCCAACGCGCCAACAACGGGTGTCTACGTAGGGGCGGTATTGGTCGGCGGCCGATAGGGGCGAATTGGTGAAGGAAAGCGAGCGCCACGTGTGCCGAAGGGCATTCTGACAGCAGCCCGGGGGAACTGCACGCCACATCGGTAAAAGAAGTAAGCTTACTTACTTACCGGCGACCTCGCGAGTTGGCTTTGGAACTGTTCGCCGCAAGCGACGTAGCGTCGGGGGCGTCGGTTCACCGGATACACTGACGTGCGCCACGGAACCTTGGTTTAGGGGCTAGCCCGGAAGCGTGCCTCGGCACGCAGGAAAGCGCGAACAGCCCCAAAACGAGCCACCGGCCTTAGTTCCTTTCTTAGCAATCCGCTTTGTCATTGGGCCTCCGCAGATAGGGCACACTTTCCCGTATACCGCTCGCTGCGGGGATGGCGCCAACGCTTTGGTCAGTCTGCTATCAGTCCACCGCTCCTCCTGAATCGCGACCACCATGCGCGCCAGTTCGTCGCCGTCAATCAGCCGAATCGGCAGTTCCTGGGCGAACCCCACGGCATCCGAGGTGTACGCGCCAGTGCTAACAAAGATAGCCTCGTGTGCCCCGGAGGCATGCATCACCCCGAAGAGCTCGCGTACAGGTTGAACGCTAACCTGCGTATCTCGCCAGTGCTTGCACTGGACCACTGTGGTTTTTCCTCCCTTGTGCAGAACCAAGTCCACGCCACCATCCGGCGCGCTGCCGCCGCGCTCCTCGACGCCATAGCCCTGCCGACGAAAGGCCTCCCCAACCAGGAGTTCAAAGTCCTGCCAACTCATTCCCCGAATGCTCTCAACGCCCGTCTGCGAATCGACGAGCTTGCGCCGGCGCGAAGCGTTGAAGAAGGCAATCGGTGCTGGAATCAGGAAAAGGCAGGCAAACAATAGCGCGTTCGCTTGAACAGCGTGGACCATCGCCTTGAGAAGGAAGGACTGGCCGGCAAGGGCAGGGAAGACCCAACGGAAAAATACGTACGCAATGCCGGCGACGACAACGCTTATCCACCATGGCAGCGTGGCGAGTGTGTCGAAAATGCCTTCTTTCTTCCGGCGCGAGGTTGACGGTCTACGTGATTTCCCGCCACTAAGCGAATTCAAAAGTGAAAGCGGAATTGGAATCAGGAAGAGGGCGGCGAAAAGCCAGGCGTTGGTCGAAAGCCCTTGAGCAAGGCCCTTCAGGAGAACGCTTTGCCCGGCCATGCCAGGCAACATCCAGGTAAGGAGGGCGTAGACCATTCCGGCGGCAATAACGCTAACCCACCATGGGAGTCGCGCGAGAATCTCAAGAATTCCCTCTTCGCGTTTGCGAGCCATTTTCGCTGCTGGTCGTTGCAGGCAACGGGTTAATAATGCAATGTCCATTGTAGCTGCAACCCGCAGGCGTTGGGGTAGAACTTCATGGGTGCCGCTGAGTGGTAGCTCGCGGTCCGCTGGTCACTGTGGTTTCAGTGCTTCGCACCGCCAAGTGAATGGTGTCAGTGGCAGTCGGAGCCGTGGAGGTCTCTCGGTTGCGAAGTCGTGGCCTCGGTAGCGACGACCTCACACAACGAAAGGCAATAGGACTGCGACACGACGACACGATGCATTCGGCCAGAAGTGGAGTTCACGAGTAACATCGGCGCTGCCTACCGTCTGGCCGTGCACAAACTTGCGGGGAAAGGTGAGACTCATGGTCCCTCCTTGCTCGGTTCTATAGGGGTAATTGGCTGCTAGAGCACAATGCGGCACCGGTAGTTTTGAGGTCACGCCTACAGCGTAAGCATGCGAAGGAGACGGAACCCCTTTGCAGTTGGCGGCTTCTCTCATTGCCGCTATCGACGCCAAGCAGTCTGTGCAAGCTTGTTTGGCGGAGGGCAGAACTGAATGAAGTCAGGGTAGTCCCCGAGGTGGTAGTTGGCCGATTGCGCTCCCCAGTAAGCGAGAAGCGAAAAAGAATTGACCGCGTCCACCTGCGCGAGCGCCGCGAGTGACGTCCGCGTCCGGGCATCCGGCAGCAGGCTTTCGAAATATCGTTGCACCGGTCGAATCGAACCGCTGTCGACAATTGGTTTCCTCTGCAAAGGGATTCCCGGGGCCAGTGCGCTGCGGTTTGCATCGCTGGCCCATCCGCGTGCATAGCAGAAAGACCAAACGTCACTCTCGTTATGTAGGTCACCGACGCGTGCCCCGTTGACAAACACCTGCAGCGTACGCCGCAGGTTCAGTGCCTGATGCGTAGCCGCCTCGTCGGGTACCCCTGCATGCGGTAGGATGCCCAACTCGTTTAGCACGTTTGGTATCTTGTTCAGCCCCGTGCCAAGCGCGCCGTGCTCAAGCTGACTGAGGACTAAATCTGACACGCCGACCGCGCTGGTGGCATCGTCTTGGCACACCCGTTCCGCTTCGCGCGCCGCTCCAATGAGGTGACCAACCTCATGCGGTTGAGGAGCAGGATTTACCATGTTGCATATCCGCGAACGGAAAGAAGTCTTGGATTCAACCTACGCTGATGCTGCGGGAAAGCAACACCTATTTTGTAAATCCTCTTGGGTGTTGCATCCCGGCGGATGAAGGACGGTGTGTCACTAGCCGGGAACCGAATGGGGTCCACCCTTGAGATTTCTTGCATTTGTTTGCGTTAAACCAATTTGTTACGCGGTAGCGTTAAGTGAAGACCTCAAGGGTCCTTTGGTACCGCGCGGTGACCTTGTTTTACCCCATCAAGCACTTCCACGAGAGAACGGCGCGTCGCGAGCGGGTCAGATGCAGTGTGTAATGCAACACGTCCACGTTGCGGTCAGGAATCTGGTGCAAGGGCACCGTGATTGTCTGGACAGCAATCGGTCCACGCGAACCGTTCGTGCGTCTCCTAATACCCGGGTATATCATCGTCCGTTACCGGTCGCTGGTACGGCGACCGGACGCACGTGCTGATTACAAGCCTGCAATAGGAGGCTCCGATGGCAACACAACGAGCACAATCAACACAACCAAACCCCGAGCAATGTGCAGGCGCGATACTTGCAATTTTCGTCTGGCACTTTGGTTTGCTTACCGGTGACGTTCGACGCAGCGATAGCTTTCTCACGCTTTGGCAGCAAAGAGGCTACCGCCCGAAGGATTTAGAAGCTGGCCTGCGATTTGCCATTGAGCGCGGATGGCTGGAGTTGCTTCCCGATTTCAAGTCGTATCGTTTGACCAGGAGCGGATTCGCCGCTGCCTAACCGGTGATGACGCTCCGCTTTACTCACAATCTTCTGGGCCGGGCAATCGCCCCGCGTAGGGAGGAGGCGCGATGACACTTGATTTCACCGTCACCGACGTCATTCCTGCCAAGCCGAAACAGATTTATGACGCGTGGCTCGACAGTCGAGGGCACGCCAAGATGACAGGCGGGCAACCCGCGAGCATAACGGCAGTGGAAGGGGACAGATTTGTGGTGTGGTGGGGCTACATTACCGGTAAAAACCTAGTGCTGGAACCTGGCAAGCGCATCGTTCAGTCGTGGCGAACGACGCAGTTTCAAGATTCCGATTCTGATTCGCAAATCGAGGTTTTACTGGAGTCGGTCGCGGGCGGAACGCGGGTCACGATTCATCATACGAACGTGCCGGACGGTCATACCGGATACCGCGATGGTGGCTGGCAGAGGGATTACTTTGACCTCATGAAATGGTTTTTTCGCACCTGACCGATGATGGCGCGCGGCTACTGTATAGCGACGATTATTAGCGTCAGGGGCGCGCCCTGCTTGGGTGAGCAGTGTTTTTTTGAGGAGAAAATCTCTGCCGATGACAAACCTGCCGAGAGCCGAACTCCGAGCAGGTTTGCGGGGGACCAGGCGCACTAAATCAACACGCCAACGTAACGGCGAGTCCGAAGACTGGCTTTTCTCCCGCCTGACGAACAGAATTTCATCCTGCCGCCTTTTGCCGCTGCGTTAAAGCTTGCCGCACTCCCCGAAGAGTTCGATGAACACGTTCGCCGTGTTTGTTGCCTGTTCGTCGTCTGCCCTGTTGAAGGCAAATGGCCCGGCCACGACGTGCATCATACCGTCGTCGCCCCGGCGCATGTTTAGCTCCACTGAATACGGTGGGACCTCGGTACGCGGATATCTCTTGAACGGAACATCGACGATTTGCGAGTGCTCTTCGCTGCCGTAGCGGCCATGAGACTCTTTCCAGTGCCGTTTGGCCTGCCGATAAGCCGTCTCCATTGGCCGGTCGCGGTGGACGATTACATCGCCATTGGCGTTGCGTCGGCAGGCAGGCCCCCCATTGGCGGGAGGCAGCAGTCGCTCACCTGCCTTAAAGGGAATCGAGAAGCCCATGTTTCGTAGCGCTTCTAAATGTTTCTTGGCCGGTTGCTCCAGCCAGAACTGCTCGTCGGGCCGCAGACGTGTCAGGTGTTTGGCAATTCCGCGAGTTTTTTGTTTAAGCTTCATTCAGATACCTCTATCAACGGGTTTGGGTCATTCATACGTTTTCCGATACAAATAATGCATAAGACTCTCGAAGGAGCCATTGCGGGTGCTTGCGAAGAAATGCTTTGCCGGCGCGCCGTGGCAAACCGAAAGGTTCCGGGTTGCCTCAACGAGGTGGCGGTTGTGGTTTCATATGAGCTCGATAATCCGCGCTTCTCATCTATCGCCGAGCTCGAGGACCACTTCAGTGATTTCTTTTCGCCCGCCGGTTACCGGCGGCTAGGCGAGGTGACGCTGGAGATGTTCGCGGCAAGCGGCAGGACGACGGGGGCATCGGTGCACCGGATACACTGGCGTGCGCCATAGCGCTCTTGTTCGCGAGGCGCGCGCCCGGGCGACGAGAAAGTGAACTGCGGGTTTCCACCATTCCCCCGGCCGTGGGCCGGATTCGTCTCGCGGGATAGCGTGTAGGGAGGTGTCTGCGACTCTCGAGGCTAGCATCTGGAAGCGTGCCTCGGCACGTCGGAAAGCGCGAGCAGCCCCAAAACGAGGCGCCGGCCGAGGGCCCTCTCGTCGCAATCCGCTTTACCATCGCGTCTCCGCATATAGGGCAGATTTTCCCGAAAACGAATCGCTGCCTGGATGGAGTGAAGCCGCGCCCGGCGGCTCGCTCCACGCGCCGCTCCTCCTGAACTGCGGCGACCATTCGCGCCAGTTCCTCGCCATCCATCAGCCGGATGGGTTTGCCTTCAGTGAATTGCTTTGCGTCAGCAGTGTATGAGCCGGAACTGACGAAGATGGCCGCGTCCGCTCCATCGGCATGCATCACGCCGAACAGCTCACGTACGGGCTGCACGCTGACCTGAGCGTCCCGCCAGCGCTTGCATCGAACCACCGTGGTTTTGTCGCACTTGCGCAGCACCAGGTCCACGCCATCATCCGCAGCGCTCCCGCCACGCTCTTCGACGTCGAGACCCTGACGGCGAAACGCCTCGCCGACGAGGAGTTCGAAATTCTGCCAAGACATGGACCTGATAGCCGCAATGCCCGTCTGCGAGTTAAGCAGCCTGCGTTGTCGCAAGGCATTTATGAGCGCCACGGGTGCGGGAATCAGGAAGAGGCACGCGAATATCCAGGCGCTTGACCGCAAGCCTTGAGCAATAGCTTTGAGAATTGCGTTCGAGCCAACGAGGGTGGGGAGCATCGAGCTCAGGAAGACGTAGACAAAGAAGGCCACAATGACGCCTGCCCACCAAGGCAGCGTTGCAAGAATCTCAAAAATGCCCTCTTCGCGCTTGCGTTCCATCTCTACGCTTCCAGCAGCATTCTTGAATGCCTGCTGTAGCTGCGGCCATTATGCGCTGAAGCAGAACGTCATGGAAGCCACTGCTTAGCGTTCGCCTCATTCGCTTTGCTGGCGGTTTTGCGCTGGTCTCGCTTGTTTGTCGTTATGTTTGCCGCCCTCGGTGGATGGCTTCTGGGAGCGGGCGTGTTCGTTCTGTGAGAAACGCGGGGCGACTGAGCCGTGCGAAGCAGCGCCAAAACACTCAAAAAAAAGCCGATGACGCTTTTGGGAGCGCCATCGGCTTGAAGTCGGGATTTCAAAGGAGGAGGAGGAGAAACCCCGCATACGAATAATAGATGAAAGATTGCTGCAACGCAACAGGTCTCGGATGTTCGCGCAGATAGCTTTATCAATACGCAATCTGCTTTACTGATGCTCTTCATCGGATAATTAGAATGCTGCAACGCAGCAACTGTGGTATAAAAGCTCCATTGGGGAGGCAGTAAAAGAAATAGGAGACTGCCGTATGATTATCAGGAAACTCAGACAGCACGAGCGAGGTCCCGTCAAGGACTTCTATCTCGCCCTTTCTCACGAGGACCGCCGCAAGCGCTTTCGCGGCATCATTTCCGACGAGACCATCTCCATGCACGTGGACGGCCTGGATTTCAGTCAGCACACGATTTTGGGCGCATTTAAACAGGCCCAGCTCATCGGAGTGGCCGAACTCGTTCCGGGTGCGGAGGAAAGCGAACTGGCATTTGCGGTGCGTCCGGACATGCGCTGTCGAAGGATTGGCACCAGATTGATGGAACGGATTCTCGTGCATGCCAAGATGTCCGGCAAAGGGAAGGTGTTTGTCAAGTTCCCATCGGACAACGCACCCATGCGCTGGATGGCCCAGAAGGCGGGCATGGTGGTCAGGACGGACGGCGATGAATCCTATGCTTCGGGAGAACTGCCTGCGCTAAGCGCAGAAGAACTAAGCCGCTGGTTCATGCAAGAGGCTTTCGCGCATAGCGACTACTTCAACGTTCTGGGAATCGAGCGCTGGGAGTCGCTCGCAACCCAGCCGAGACTGGCCGCACCGCAAATCCGCAAGACGCTGGACGAATTCACGACGTGGTCGAGCCATCACTTGAATTCGAACCCTTCACAGCGACGCGAACATCGCAGCTGATAAGGCAGCGACACAGGGAGTTGCTGCGGCGCGTTCATATGCAGAGCGTCGACGCCGTCAACACGCTGACGTAACGGCTAGCCCGAAGGTCGGCCTTTCTCCTGCCTGAACAACGGAAGACTTATTCCTTCTTTTTTTCCATGGTTGCCTCAGCGGGCGCAGCAGGAGCGGCGGGGGCGGTAGCATCGACCGCAGACGCGGGAGCAGCCTCGTTCGGGGCTTCGGCGGCTGGCGCGGCCGGCGGAGGCGGCGGCGCGGCTTCAGGTGCCTTTATCGGGGCAGGCGCGGGCGGCGGGGGAGCTTCCTTGCTGCAGCCAGCGAGGGTCAGCGCGGCGAGCGCTGCAATCAGTACTGAGCGTTTCATGTGTTGGTTCCTCTTTCGAAAAGTTAATCCGCGTTTGGCGCGGCCCTTGCGACCCGTTCCAGCCATCTCTTCATACCACCATTCGCTGCCACTCTACCTTCGCTGGGGACCATCGTCCTCGCCGCGGCGCAGCGCTAGGCGCCGCCGGTCAGCTGCAGCACTTCCGTTTCGGCCTCGACCCAGTCCTGCAGTTCGCCGCCGGGAGCAAAACCGCGCTTCTCGGCACGGAAATACGCACACCGCGCAATCAGCATCTGACGCTCTAGCGCACTGATGCTCGGACCGGAGCCCGGATGAGCCTCCGAGTTGCCTTTCTTTGGCTTTGACGCGACTATCACGCTATGACTTGTCACCTTCGGCCCTGCCTCGGTCGTCAGCTTCGACGCTGGCTTGGTCGTCACCTTTGACGCTGCCTTGGCTTTCTGCGAACGTGTTTGTGCACTTGACATCGCACACCTCCTTTTCATGGAACTACCTACAACGGTCGATGCTAGTCACCGACGGTGGGTGCGCATTGATAATTCTCAACGCCCCACAGAATATTGCCAGCCGATACAATTACTTGATGGTGCTATTTGCCGGCTGAAGCCAATCTGAGCCAACACCTCTAGGCACGGAGTTCATCAGGTCAAAGTACTTGGTGCCCTTACTCATCGCTTGCCTGCCCGCGTTCGCGTTCTCGCAAGCGCCGCCTTCGGAGAAGGTGGTTGTTTCATCAGGCCTTTCGGCCGGGGAGGAGGATGCCATCTCGGCAGCGAGAGGCACAGACTAGGGCCCAGGGCCATCGGTGACTATCGGCAGAAGGCGGTGGACCTGCAGGCTCCTGCAAGCCACTCGAGACTCCGGTGGCGTGAACGCCGGAGAACGACTTGGCGTGTGGTCAGTTCGCACTAGCGGTATGCGGGTACACGTAAAGTTGCCCCCCGAGCTGGGCTGACTTGCCACCGACATCTCTTTTGCCATACTTGGAGAGCGGACATGCTGCAGATGTCAATCCGCTACTACCTCAAATGTAATCGACCTTGGTGCGCATGCCGCTTACGATATACACTGGTATGGTCACCCTATAGGCCAAGCTACCTTTTTGCGGGAGCGCAAAAATGAGCCGCACGCAAACCGGGTACACAACCACGAACTTTTCCTGCCCGTTAGTAGGCCGCACGGTTCACATACATCAGACCTACAAGATAGTCCTGGACCAGAAGGAAGAGGAATCGGCTCGCGTGGTCACCAAAACCGACTGCAGCAACCAGAATACTTGTCCCATTGTCACGCACCACAGCACGTCGACATCCTATGATTGGAGCAAGTGCGCATTCGTCAAGTCGCAAAACGCCCATTTGTAAGTCAGGCCGCAGGGCGGTGCTCCGCACCAAGCACGCCCGCCAATCCAACTCGGCCGTGGAGAATGTTGTGTCCAGGATGGATGAAGTAGAGCGCTCGAGCAAAGGCAACTCGTGTTGACCCTCCGCTGTACCCGCAGGTTGTTACGCAGGGCAGGGGTCTCCGGCAAGGCCGAGACCGTTCCACCGACGACCGTGCTCGGCGACTGGTACGCCAACCTCATCGTGGCTCGCCCGCAGCAGCTCGCCCTGTGCATCAACGAGCGCTCGTTGCTCGTTGTTATTTTGCCGGCACGGGACTTCAAGAACGTGGCGCCCAGGTTCCGTGCGCAAGTCGTATCGCTCCTTGCGCGAATCGGTGTGCCGGTGTCTGCCATTGCTAGTGAGGAAGTGGCGATGTCGGAGTTTCGATTCGGGCCCACGGCAAATCGAAAAGTCGTCGGGTGTCTCAATCAGGCCGCGATGGTGCTTTCCCACGAGCGCGAAAATCCGCGGTTCGCATCCATTGGGGAGCTAGATGACAATTTGCGCGGCTACATTTTTTCGTATACGGTATATCGGCAGCCTCGCGAGTTGGCGTTGGAGATGTTCGCTGCAAGCGACGGGAGCTTTGGTTCGACGGATACACTGACGTGCAGCCGTGCTGCCAGCGACGCAGTCATGCAGCGCATACCTGAAGCATATCGGCTCAGCCCTGCTTTGAGTCACTGGAGCAGGTTAAAAGGCAAACAAATGCAACCCTTTGTAAAATTGCCAATGGGTCCATTGACTTAATCTGCGCGTAAGCGTGCAATGCCGGCCAAGGGCAAAGCCACCGAAAGGTGGCCACGCAAAGCTACCGGCCTAACCGCTCGACAGGAGCACATGGCGGCGGGGTTGCCGGTCGAAGACCGTCATTCCGCACCAGGCCGTTTCGCAGCGCCGCCCTTCTTGGGCAAACCACGACGAGAGGCTGCGTCGTGAGGCGCATCGGCCGTCCTTCGGGTTCGTGGATTTTGCGCCTTTAGCACGCTACGGACAGGATATTCGTGTTCACAGGGCGACCGTGCCCGAGGAGAACAAATGCGTGACTTTTCGCTGAGTCTCAGAGTCAGGGTTCTGCTGCTGGTTGGCGTGTTGTTTGCGGTTTTCCTCGGCGTGGAGTGGTTGTACGCGAATTCCATGCGCCGGATGCGCCTGGAATTCGTGAGGCAGGGTCTGCTACAAGACGCCCAACTGTTCGCGGCGAAAGGGAACCGGGTTGTCGACCATGCCCGCGGCGCGGTCGAAGGATTGGTCAACGGGCAGCAGGTGCGCCCAACGTTGGCTTCGGCGCAGTGCCAGAGTACGGTTACGCAGCGGGACAGGAAAATCCCTCAAATCGCCAATATCCTGACCGCGCTGCCTGACGGACGCGTTATCTGCTTGACAACACCGGGCGTTTGGCCTGTCAATATTGCCAACCGGCCCTATTTCCAGCAGGCCCTGGCATCGCCGGGCGTGGTTGTCGGGGAAACGATAGTCGGGCGCATCTCCGGGCGACGAGTTCTTCCGGTAATTGAGGCAGTGCGCGATGCGGGCGGCCGCCCGCTTGAGGTAGTTGCGATTTTCGTTGACCTGGCCGGATTCGCGACACAGGCCGCGAGCAGCGAGCATCCGGCGGGCGCGACGTTTGGCTTATTCGACGCCAAGGGGCGGGTGCTGGTCAAAGGGTCGGACGCGCAAGGAGACGCCAGCCACGACATCGCTGGTACGGCCTTATTCCGGGCGGTCGCTGCCCGGGGTGCAGAGGGCGCGTTTGACGCAATCGAAGTCGATGGCGCGCGGCGCCTCTATGGTGTTGCGCGGTTTACCGAGACTGCGGCTGGTCCGATATGGCTATGGTACGGTATTAGCAAGCACTCAGCTATCGCAAGTATCGAGCACGACTTCATCGAGTCTGTAGCGGCGACGCTAGGCCTGCTACTGGCGACCCTTGCTGTGGTATGGGCTGGAGGCGCGCGGTTGGTCCTGCGTCCCGTCTCGGTCCTCGCGGCGGCAGCGCGTCGAATGGGCCAGGGCGATTTGAGTGCCCGTAGCGGGCTAGCGCAGGCTGGTGGCGAACTGGGGACGCTTGCCAAATCGTTTGACGACATGGCGGCTTCGCTCGAAGCGAGAAGCCACGATGTTCTCCTCGCTACGCGTGCGGTCAAGGTGCTTTCCCGCTGGAACGAGGCATCAAACACTGCACGCGATGAAAAGACCTTGCTTGAAGGCATGTGCCGGGCCATCGTCGAGGCAGGGAGTTACCGCGGCGCGATAGTGGGATTCGCCAAATCCGGAGAGCAAAAATCCGTCGTGCCGATGGCGTCGTGGGGCCTGGATTTGCAGTTCGTTGCCAACCTGGGTATTACCTGGGCGGACGACCCGCGCGGTCGCGGCCCGATGGGTACCGCAATTCGCCGTGGCGCAACGGTAGTGATGAACGACACCATAACAAACCCGGACACTTCGCCATGGCGCGAAGACGCCCAGCGTTATCACCTCAACGCGGTGGTCGCCCTGCCGCTCAAGGTGGATGGCGCGGTCATCGGTGCGCTCGCAATTTATGCGGCAGAGGCTGAGTCATTTGGCGAGCAGGAGGTCGTCCTGCTTACCGAAGTGTCGGCGGCGCTCGTCTCCGGCATAGCTGGGCTGCGAGCGCGCGCGGCCCGCGCTCGGCTCGAAGTGTCGCTGCAAACCAGCGAGGAACTATTCCGCGCCGCGGCCGACGCCAGCCCGGATGCCCTTTTTGTGTTCAAGAGCGTACGCGACAGCGCCGGCAATATCGCCGACCTCGAAATCATCGAAATGAACGCGCGTGCCGCGAAGCAAATTGGAATCGCGCGGGAGGAGGCCATCGGCAAGACCTACGTGGGGCTCCTGCCGCTCTATGCAACCCAAGGAACCTTCGACAAATACGTCCAGGTCGCCACCACGGGAACCCGTTTTGAAGGCGAGTTTTCGTACGACGTGCCGCAAAAAGGGCAAAGGTGGTTCCGGCAACAGGTCGTCCGCGTGGGCGACGGCATTGCAATTTCGCTGCGCGACATCACGGCGTGGAAGACGGCGGGCGACAAGATAAGGGAGGCCGAGGAGCGGATGCGGCTCGCCCTGGAAGCGGCCCGAATGGGGGCATGGAGCGCGGATATAGAGAGTGACACCTACACCCTATCGGAAGAAACGGGACCGATATTCGGCTTGCCCAAGGGAGCGGGACCCCGGAGTACCGCGGCGCTGTTGGAAGCGGTGCACCGGGATGACCGCGAGGCATTGGTAAGCGGGATTGAGCGAAGCCGGACGAGCACGCAGGCGGCGCGCAGGGAGTTCAGGGTGGTGTGGCCGGACGGCACGCTCCATTGGGTCGAGACCCACGGCAACGTCATTTGCGATGAGGCGGGCAAGCCGGTGCGCACCTTTGGGGTGTTCGTCGACATTACGCAGCGCAAACTGGATATCGCGGCTCTGCAGCGAGCCAACCGGGCGCTCAAGACGCTATCGGCAGCCAACGAGGTGCTGATACATGCGACCAGCGAGTCCGAGCTTCTTCATGATGTGTGCCGCGTTGCCGTAGAGGCTGGAGGCTACGGCGTGGCGTGGGTCGGATTTGTCGAGCATGACCCGGCCAAAACGGTGCGTATCGTCGCACAATACGGCAGCGACGAAGAGTACCTGGGGTCGATAAACGTCACATGGGCAGACACTGAGTATGGTCGTGGGCCCACTGGCGCGGCTATTAGGACTGGCACGACACAGGTGAATCAGAATACCCGGACGAATCCGAACCTGGCCCCCTGGCGCGACGGGGTGCTTGCGCGAAGCCTGCTGTCGAGCATCGCGATGCCGCTGAATGGGGCATCTGGCACCATTGGTGCACTTACTCTTTACGCGCGGGAGGTTGATGCGTTTAGTGAGGACGAAGTGCGGCTGTTGCAGGAGCTAGCCGCCGACCTAGCTTTTGGCATTGTCACGTTGAGAACGCGGGAGGAGCGCGACAAGATTGCCCTCGAGCATGAACACCATGCGGAAATATTACGACGCGGCTTGGAAGAATCCATTCAGGCCATTGCGGCCACGGTCGAGGCGCGCGACCCCTATACCTCGGGCCATCAGAAGCGGGTTGCCGACATTGCCACCGCTATCGCCACGGCAATGGGTCTTGATGAAGATAGAATTCACGGCGTACACCTGGCGGGCGTGCTTCACGACCTCGGCAAACTCCGCATTCCTGCAGAAATTTTATCCAAGCCTGGCAAACTCAGCTCAATCGAGTATGAACTGATAAAAGGCCATTCGCAGGCCGGTTATGACATTCTCAAGGACATCCATTTTCCATGGCCCCTCGCCCGCGTTGTCTGGGAGCACCATGAGCGCGTGGACGGCTCCGGTTATCCGCGTGGCATCAAGGGCGACGAAATGCTGTTGGAGTCGCGAATCATGGCGGTTGCGGACGTGGTGGAGGCCATGGCGTCGCATCGCCCCTATCGGGCATCGCTGGGTATCGAGTCTGCACTAAAGGAAATTCAGCGCGGCCGGGGCACTGCCTATGACCCGGTCGTCGTCGATGCCTGTCTGAAGCTGTTTCGTGAAGGCGGGTTCACTCTTCCGACCTAAGGCCGCCGAGGTAGCTGCATTCCTTACGCCGATGCCCAACAGGACGCTTTAGCAGGCGTGTCTTGCCCGTTAAGTTGGAGAACCCTGTCATACGCCGTACCGCGTCCTCTTTCCATTTCATCCAGTGCGGCGTCAATCCCCAGCGATGGACGGTAAGGCCGGTGCGAGGCCATGGCCTCCACCACGTCCGCAACCGCCATGATGCGTGCGCCTGCCAGGATTTGGTCTCCCTTGAGCCCCGGCGGGTAACCGGCTGGATAGGGTAGAGTGCTGCCCGACAGCCATCAAGTGGTAATAAGGCGGCTGTGAGAATGGCAGCAGCCGTCGACAGATAAATTGCCTGGAGTCGCGGTCAGTGGGTGCCCAAAATCTGGCGCTAAAAGAAAAACCGGTGGCACTATCGCTAGGCCACCGGTCGGAACGTGGGAGTCTCAGAGGAGGATGAGGAGGTGAGACCCCACGAATGAATAGTACCTGCTAGTCGTCGCGTGCACGTGTGACATAAGTCACGCAGCCGGGCGACGCAGTTTGAAGCTGATGAGCTTGGATGCGCTCCCTTCACGCACTGCGCACCGACGGCTGCTCCGGGTCAAACTTGGTCACACGTGGAATTCTCTGCACCAAGGCCGCTTTGGAATCAGTACTGTGAGTGCCACGTTAAATGGCATCAAGGCGCCTTGCGTTAACGAACGATAGCCAATTCCAATTGACGTAGCGTGCCCCGACGCGCGCTGAAAGCGTGGGCAACTGCGGCCGTTGCCAGTGAATTCGCGGAACGCGTTGGCGAAGAGCTGCGCGAGTCCGTTGAATGGCCGAATGTATAATATTGATAAATGGTTCGTTTGACCTATTGACCCCCATCCCACGTAGGCGCTAAATCATTTCAAGGGCAAAGCCGCCGAAAGGCGGTGACGCAAAGCTTCCGGCCTAACCGCTCTATATGAAGATGAAGAGCGCATGGCGGCGGGGTTGCCGGTCGAACACCGTCACTCCGAATTAGGCCGCCTAGCCCTTCTTGCGTAGTTCACGGCATGGACATAAGGGGGGAGAGGCATCGCAACAGTATGGAAGGACGGTTTTTGGTCGATATCCATGAGGTGGACGCGCAACACCAAACGCTGGCTGGATGCATCGTGCTCATCGAAACGGCGGTGACAACGCAACAGCGGTGGTCTACCGTGCATTCCGCCCTAAGGCACCTTGCGGGCTGCGCGCGGATACATTTTGCGGTAGAAGAGGGCGTAAGGACCGGCGCACTGGCCAATAGGGGTAAGATTGTTTGGGCGCGGCGTTTCTATCCAAAGCCAATAACGTGTGCAGCGTAAGAGCAACAACAAACGCAAGGCTTGGGCAATGAATCCGAGGTGGAGGTCATTTTTCAGCAGTTGGTCCTTCCGGAACAATCCGAAGTTTCATATGCTTTTTTGGGCGACGCTCACCGCCTTGCTGTTAGCGGGCATGTGGGGCTACATTTATGTCAACCTCGCGGAGCAGCGCCTACTGGCCGTAGACGAGGGAAGCGCCCAGACCGCCCGGCTTGCGCGTAACTACTCCGACGCGGTTCAGCGCGCGGTGCAAGCGGTCGACCACGCGCTGCTCGTGGTTAAGTGGGAGTATGAAAGGCATAACGGCGCCGTTCCGATGGCCGAGCTGGCCGCGCGCGGCCTCGTTCCTCGTTCACGCGAAATCGTCATCCTGCTGGCGGATGCCTCGGGGCGAATCCGGCCCACAACCGGTCCCGAAGTGCGTGCGCTGTCCGACCATGCGGAACTGGGCAAGAACCCATTCAACGCGGCGGATTACGCCGCAGACCCCATCCAGGTCGAAGACGAGGCGTTCGAGCCGATGTTGGGCCAGCAGGCCGTGCGCATAAGTCGTGCGCTTACCAAGGCCGACGGCTCGTACGCGGGGGCGGTGATTGCCGCCGTGCCCATAACCGACTTTACGACGCTCTTTGATTCGGAACAGGGTTGGGCCGGGGGTTTCGTAAATTTGGTCGGCGAGGATGGGCGCATTCGTGTGCACTACGGAGCGGCCATGCGGCACATTGAGAGCCTGGAGCGGCGCATTCTGGGTGAGGGCGCCGGCGCGCAGTGGGCCGCCGCGACAGTAGACAGTCGTGAGCCTTCCTATCTGGTGTGGAAGCGTGTAGCTGGCGCCCCCCTCGTCATCGTGGTGGGCCGCTCCGGGGCCGACATACTGCGGCCATTTCTTAAAGAACGCGCCCTGTCGCTGCGAGCCGGCGCGATGACTTCCGTACTGCTCGTTCTGTTCGGCATTACGGCCGCGTGGCTCTCGGCCCGGTTGGCCGCGCGCTCACGCCAGGACTTGGCGACTCGCGCGGCCTACCGCAGCGCATCGGACGTGGCGCTGGACGGATTTTTCATTCTGGATGCAGCGAGAGACCGTGATGGCGCCGCGCGAGCGTTTACCGTGGTGGATTGCAACCAGCGCGCGGCCGAGCTCTTGGGCTTTAGGCGTGAGGACCTGATTGGTCATGAATTGTCGGAGCTTATGGCGGCGGATGTGGCTGCCAGTACGACTGCGTTCTATGCACGCATTCTGGCAAGCGGCAAGGGCAGCGGCTTGCGCGAGTTTGTCCCCAAACGGGGCTCACCCCTTAGGGCGGACTGGGTGGCGCACCAAGTCATCCCGACCGAAAGAGGCGTAGCGGTGACGTTTCGGGATATTTCGGCCACCAAAGCGCACGCTCGTACACTCGAAGACATGGCTCGCATCGACTCGTTGACCGGACTGCCTAATCGGCGCTGGCTGATGGAAAGCCTTCCCGGTGTGATAGGCGCGTGTGCGGAGAAGAAGGCAAAAGCGGCGCTCCTGTTTATTGATTTGGACGATTTCAAGACCGTCAACGATACGCTGGGGCACGCCGCCGGCGACCGGCTCCTCGAAGCCGTTGCAAAGCGCGTGCGCGCGGCGATACGTGACGCCGACGTGCTCTGCCGGCTTGGCGGTGATGAATTCACGGTCATATTGGGTACGATTGAATCGGCTGAGGAGGCTGCTGCCATCAGCGAGCGCATTCTCGCGGCGATACAACGTCCGTTCAATCTCGCCGGGCACGAAGCGTCGGTCGGCTCGAGCATCGGCATCAGCCTTTATCCGGCCGACGGTCTGGACGCCGATACCCTTGTCAGGCACGCGGACCTTGCCATGTACCGGGCAAAGGAGTTGGGCAAGCAGAGCGTTCAGTTTTTCGCCCCTGAGTTGTCTGCAGAGGTTGAACAAAGGCGGGACCTGGAAGAGGAGCTGCGGCTCGCAATCGTGCGCAATGAGTTCGTGCTGGCCTACCAGCCCAAGATGGCCGCCAGCGAGGCCCGCGTTATCGGACTCGAAGCGCTGATTCGATGGAACAGCCCGACGAGGGGCCGCGTCCTGCCGGAGGACTTCATTGACGTTGCCGAGAAAACGGGCCTCATCTGCCCAATCGGGGGAATCGTGCTGGAAATGGTCTGCCGCCAACTCGCACAGTGGCGCGCACAGGGATTTGCGGCGCTGCCAGTCTCAATAAACGTGTCGCCTTGCCAGCTCAGTCGCACTGACGTGGCTGCCGATATACAAGCCGCCCTTGGGCGCCATGACTTGCCGGGGACGCTTCTGGAAGTGGAGGTTACGGAACCTTCCATCATGGAGCACCCGGAACTGGTCCGCGCGAAGCTTCTTCCGTTGCGCGCGTTGGGTGTGCGCATCGCCATGGATGGTTTTGGCACGGGCTATTCTGGCCTTGCACACCTTGCATACCTTGATGTGGGCGTCGTAAAAATTGACCGCACCTTTATTGAGAACGTGCCGAAAGTGCAGAGCACACAGGCTCTCGTTAAGGCCGTCGTCGCCCTGGGGGCCGCTTTGGGCCTTGAGGTCATTGCGGAAGGTGTCGAGACCGCGGCCCAGCTTGAATTCCTCGCCAGCGCTGGGTGCGACCATATTCAAGGTTTCTTTTTTAGCAAGCCGGTCGAGGCGGGCGATGTCCAGGCTACTATCCAGGCCCTGGAAAAATCGCCCCCCGATACGAAGTCCGACCCGGCTGCCTAATACCGCGCCGCTACCGCCTCACTATGCTCCCAGTGCCGTTTCCAGTCTTTCAGATAGACCTCAGCGAGCTTCGCATTGTCCCAATTCACCAGCACGTTCTCCGCATTGTTGTTCTCAGCCGCCCTCGTATAGTTGAAGCTTCCCTGCTCGACAGTGCGCCCATCGACGACGATGACCTTGTTGTGCGCAATGGCATGTTTGAAATCAATTCGAGTAGGGATGCCCGCATTCGCGATAAACGTTGCTGACGTGTACCTAGCCGACTTCTGGCTCTTGTCGACAACTACCCGCACGTCCACGCCGCGCTTGTGCGCCTCGACAAGAGCCCTGGCGATTGGTGCCGAGGTAAAGGAGTAAGCGAGGACGCGGATGGAGTGCCGGGCAGAGTCGATGACCTTGACTACGAGGGCGGTGCATCCGCCGTGCGGGGAGAAGGCGACCTCGAGTTCGCCGGAGCTTTGCAGCTTGACGGGAGCATCGGTGGTGAGGGCGGCGTAGCCTTGCTCGGCCAGGCGCTCTGCAGAACTCTTTCTGGCGAAGGCATCGTGCGGGGCAAGAAGGGTGAGGGCAGCCAGGGCTATGGCGCAGGTGGCAATTGTGGCCGCAACGGTCTTGCGATTTTTCATCTGGTAGTCCTGGCGTTCGTGCCAGCAGCCATCGAAGAGGTTCTCGTGGTCGCGGCGGTATGAATACGCAGTGAATCAGATTGAGTATGATACAACCAGCCGTCGGCCAAACTTGTCTTCGCACCCCAATGAGCCGCAAGAAGCTGCAGTTTCCCTCTGATATTCTGAAGTTGCTCGCCCGCCGGTTCGACAACCAGCATCAAAGCTGGCTGCGCGGAGAAGGGACGTGGCCTCTGTTGGTCTCGTTGGGAGCCCCGACCGAGCGAGACCTTCCCAATGGCGCGGCTGGAATACGGGAATGGGTCAGTGCCTGGACCGATTGGAAAGGCGCTGGCGAGATAGCCTGGGAGGGCCGCCAGCGGTCTCGCATGGGGAAACAGCGGATTCCAGACAGCATCGCATTCGCCTCCGCTGAACGGGTAGCTGATGCACTTGGGCAGCGGAACAAATGGGACCGCGCAGTCGAACGCTACGCCCAGATGACCTCCCGCTGGCCCATGCTCGCCAAGAACACCGAACTCTCCAGCAACTTTGACGTCCTGGCCAACTATGGCGACGAGGACTACGCGCGCCTGCTGTCGCTCCTCAAGTGGCTGGAACGAAATCCGGACTCGGGCCTGTACTTGCGCCAACTCCCGCTCGAGAGCATTGACACCAGATGGGTGGAGCGCCGCAAATGGCTCGTGACCAACCTCATGCGGGAAATCCTGTCGCTGCCCCCTGATACCGATTTCTTCGGTGCCTGCGGGCTGAAGAAGCCCTCTGCACGGTTGAGGCTGCGGTTGCTGTGTCCTGAGTTGCGGGCTCGGTTCGGAGGGCTCGAAGACATCGAGGCGCCGCTTGAGGACATTGCGCAGATGGCGCTCGCCCCCGCGTGCGTCCTGGTGGTCGAAAACCTCGAAACAGGTCTGGCTATGCCGAGCTTGCCTGGCGTGGTGTGCTTTATGAAATTGGGCAATGCGGCAACACTGCTTGGCACTGTTCCTTGGGTGGCGGCGGCAAAGCTCTACTACTGGGGCGACATCGACACCCACGGCTTTGCCATCCTGTCCCGGGTTCGCCAGCAGCTTCCGGGCATTGAGTCGTTCCTCATGGACGAAACTACCCTGGCGGTGCATCGAGAGCTCTGCGTAGATGACTCAATACCGACGTTGCTTGCAGACATGGCACACCTGACCGAGGCTGAAAAAAAACTATACATAAACCTTTGTGCCCGTCACCAAGGCAAATACCTGCGGCTCGAGCAGGAACGCATCTACTGGCTGTACGCGATGAGGGCTTTGACCACGCTTGGGGTATAGGCGGCAATCACGGCCATTACGGTCCAGGGTGTTTTCATCTGCAGTTCATATCTGCCAAACATGCCCACGCAACTTTCGTGGATACGGTACCAACAAAACATGGCAGATGCGGCGAGGCAATCTTTCGCCGGCCTACACAACGTCTTGGGACGAATTGCCAACAGTTATCGCAAGGCGACGGCGCCGAAAATCAATGCACTGTCGAATCGTCCGTCCGGTCCCACAGGGTAAAGCTTTTCCGAGCACAGGGGCTCACCGGCAATCGTCAGCCGGTAGTGAACCGGGAGCAGCCGGTCGAACGGGGCCATGGTAGCTTTTATCGCGGTTACCGCTTTCAGGTCCGGCGCTTTATCCATGCGGATTTCGTTCGAAGTGGTGGCACAGCCAGCCACGAGAAGCAAAGCGATGACGGCGAGGGCGACGCGCGGACCGGCTCGCAGGGCACCTTCCAATTTCGTCGTGCTTACCATCCGTTTTCAGTCGCGGTGGCTAGAACTGTCGCTTCCGAAGGCGTTTCCCTCTACGTCGAGACTGCCCAGCATTGGTAGGCCGTTGGTATTGAACCGCGGCGTATTGTCATCGTCGCTGCCGCCCGCGCGGGGCTGCGCCAAGATGAGCCACACCCAGCCGAACAGCCACCAGAAGTCTAGGGCCTGGACAAATTTGGCAGGGTCACCGTGCGACATCACCGCTCCAGTGACCGACCAGGCAATGGCTGTGACTACGGTGGCACCCACGAGTTGGGGAGATAGTTTCATCGGAAATTCACCTATTCTGTGTTACTCGTCGGTCCTGTTGCAGGTGACCCCGTATGGATTGCCGTAGATATCCAGGCGGCCGCACATCGGCGTGCCGTCAATGTTAAACATCGGGTCGTGGTCGTGGTCCCAGTCATCGTAGTTGTAGCTGCCGCCTCCCGAAACGCTCACTCTCCCGATTGAGACCAAAACAACCCAAGCCACGAAAAACAGGCCCCAGGTATCTCTGCAGACCGCACCAAGCACAGCCTGGTCTCCGCGCGAAAGGATAAGGCAAGTCAGCGCCCAACCGAGTCCGATGACGGTCGTCGCTTGCGCCAGGGACACAGCCGGGCCAGCGGTATCCTCCCCCGCTAGGGTGAAGGTTCCGTTTGGCGTAACGCCGGTGCTCTGCGCTATCGTTGATGGCAACGGCACAGGGGCCGAAGCGTCCGAAGACGCCGGAGCTTGCGGGGTGGGGGTATCTGACGCGATTTGGTTTACGATTTTCATGGTGAGTACAGGTACAAGGCCAGCCGTTACTCGGCGGGGGCTTCCGATTTTCCGTTTAGCGGCGGGAGCGCGATGGCTGCCAGCGCCATTACGCCATAGAATACCCCGAGGGCAGGACTAAGTCCTGCCGCCAGCGTGGCAAGAAACAGCGCACCCTGGAGTGCGACAGCGAATCGTTTGACGTCGCCCCAGCGTCCCTGTTTTTCCCAGCGCGACCGGAAAAACTGCAGGCCGATGGTGCCGCCACTGACGAGCAGCAGACCGAGTTCCCTGGCTGTCAGCATGGTAAACAGTTTGGCGAATCCAAGTTCGCCTTTGAAGGTGAGGGCAATCCAAAACATGACGGCGCCGTAGCCGAAGGTAACCATGGCGACTTGCTGCCAGAACACAAAGGAGGAACGCAACTTATCGAATGTTTTCACGGAATGCCGTCTCTTAGGTAGTTCTTATATTGTGGTCAAGGTCAAGGTGTTGATTAGTGTTTCTATGTTGACGTATATTATAGCACTGCATGGAAAGGAGGGCAAGAGGCCGAGTCTGGCAGGTGACCAGGCGCGAATACTGGCGTCATTGGTAGCAGACCTGCGATTTGCCGCTTCTGCCCTACGCTCTGGGCGTCATTCTTAGTTCTGCGTCTGGGCCACGGCAGCGTGCTTTCCGCTCTGAACTGGCATGCGTGCTATTTAATCTAGCGCAATCGGCTCTAAGGCGGAAAAGCTTCTCAGCCGGCGCGCCGCTTGCTTGTCGTAACGACCTGAAGCGTCCGTCCGCGCTTTTGCGCATGCCACTCGAGCGCGGTGGCTACAAGTGCCGCGGCGGACACCCCTTCGATTAATGCGTGCCCCCTGATGGCGCGTATCAGCGTATAGGGAAGCAACAGCAAAAGCTGCTCCCATTCGCCCGTCTTGGTGCCCCGAGGCGCGGCCTTGGGCTTCGCGAACGCCAGTCCTGCGTTCTTGTCAGGGCGTTCGTCCAGAAACTTCTCAATTGCGGTCGCGTAGGAACGATTTAGAGAGACTTCGTCCACCGCGGCGAACAGGCGGTACCGGGATTTTACTCCGGCACGTATTCGAACTGCCAAACGCTCTGTGCGCTCTTCGAAGAAAGACGGCCGTCCCCTTGGCCGCTTGGAGCGGACGACAACTGAAGGTTTGGCAGCCTTGGGCATGAGCAACTATGCAATTTAATAGCACGTAGCGAAATCCTATACCAGTTCGGGCTGGAAGACAATTAGCACAATTAAAGAGGCCAAAGCAGACTCCGCACTCAGGGCATAAATATGCAACCGCTCGTTCGACGTGCTAACTGGCCGACCGACGTACCGCATGGCGACCTGTCGGTTGAACCCCTCGGACGAGTCATATCATCGGGGGCTTTTCTTTTGTGCGGCACGGGTATGGCCACGGTCGTCGCTATACATGATGTCTACAACGACAAAAAGGACATCGTATGGATGAAAGGGCACCCGACCGCAAGCGGGAAATGTGGCAACAAAGGGCAACGGAGTTGCTGCGAGATGCGGAGAACGCGACGAACTGCAGGCACACTCGAATGACGGCTTGTTTCGACGCAATCTATCTAAAGCTTCTGCTCGTGGCAAGCGCGGCGGGTTCAACACCCGGTTCCGGGCGACGAGACCATCCGGAGCCGAGCGTAATCGTCGCCGGAGCCGCCGCGTGTCGACTTGATGACGACGAGACCGGGGAGGTGCTCGAGCTGCGAGAGGCGGTCACGGCGCTGCGCTATGAGCCTGGCGCGCTACCCGGAAACCTGCTGCGCCTTCTGGCGATTGCGCGGCACGTCGTCAAGTCCGTAGGGCGGTAGCCAGGGCGCGCGGTAATTGGGTCAAGAGCGCTAACACACGTGATGAACGAGGAAGAGAAGGCGGCGGAGGACGCCGCGTGGCGCCGGCCAAGATTCTGGAACAAGCTCGTCGCGATAACTCTCGGTCATGGCGGGCTTACGCTACTTGCTGAGATTGAGTGCCAACGCACGTTAGGGGGGCTGGACTATCTGGACCGGCTGGACAGCGTCGGACTGATGACGCTAATAGTCATCATTGGAACTCTGGGAACGCACGCGCTGCGCTCCAGATGCTTCGCGCGAGACGAGTGGCGTGTATTGCAGCTAGTAGCGCTCGCGATGAATGGCCTTCTTGCGGTGCTCTCGTCGGCCGTGGGGCAGCAGAATCTGGCACTGATTTGCGTATTGGTTTTTGGGATTCATATCGTTGTGCCAAGGTTCATGAAAGACTGAATCTAGCCGAAAGCGTGGGGGTAGCCAGCGGTCAAGGTCACCTGCGCTGCAGACTATGCTGCCGCTGGCGCGCCGCGAACTGGGTTAAGGAATTTGCACTACATTTGGGCCCCGCGTAATCGCGGGGCCATTCTTCGCGGATAGGAGTTCGCAGCATGCCCCGCCGTCGCCTGCAAAACAAAGCCCCCGGTCACCACATGGCGACCGGGGGTGAATAGCACGCTTACTTACCGCAGATTGGACAGCCGCCGTCGGAATCGAGGGCGTCCATCCACTGGAAGTAATCGGACGCGAAGTACGCGGAAGTCACGGGGCCGCTCTCGAGGAATCTCGCCGTTAGTAATTCATGCCGGGGCATAGGCACGAGGTGCCGTATCGACTCAGCACGCAGCAGCGCGTGCTCCGAGCTATTTGCACCGACTACCGCGAGCACTTTGTCGCCGTTGTACTCGATTGCGTAAAGCGGTTCGCGAAAGCCGCGTGTGGCCTTTTGCTGTATTTGGTTGACCATATTGTTGTCCTAAATGCGAGAGCACGTCGCTCTCGCACATGTATAGCGAGTGGTCGCAAACGAACGCGAAACGTCGCCAGGGTGGCGAAAAACCCCCGAGATTAGGCAAGGCAGCCTTCGGGCCTCTTGCGTACGCCCAGGCCGGCGAACGGCTCTGAGAATTCGAATCGCAGCGACATGGACTCTCAATGTGCCGTCGTATCCGCGCTCCGGTCCCAGAACGTGCCTTGCCAATTGCTGATGGTGCCGCGATTGCCACAGACTGAACAGTGCCAGTGAACGGCCCGCGTGTCGAATGCTATGCCGGCCTCAATGGTTCCTTCGCAGCGCTTGCGTCCGGGCACGCCGACGCAACTGACTCTCGAGGCTGAAGTTTGCAAGGTTGGCGGGGCGCTGGCGTAGGCAACAACCTGGGTCAGAAACTCTGCAAACCGCTTGCCCTGGCCTTTGAGCGCTGCAAGGCGACCGTCTTTCGTGAGGAAGTGGGTGA
>Ga0307377_10000448_pt1 | contig 54604 bp, 46 predicted proteins | sample TR3MG_FD_202535 | JGI IMG/M metagenome (GOLD analysis project Ga0307377, IMG submission 202535) | Soil microbial communities from Risofladan, Vaasa, Finland - TR-3 | ecosystem: Environmental > Terrestrial > Soil > Coastal area > Acid sulfate soil | place: Finland: Risofladan, Vaasa | collected... | reverse complement strand
GTTCGTGATCGGGTTTTTGCACCCCTAGGGCCGCGGCATCCTCGTCCATGTAGGCAATGAAACGCGCGGTAAGCTCGCCTATAGTCTCGCCGTTTTCGATAGCGCGGCGGATGATCTTGTCGTCGACGTCGGTGATGTTGCGCACGTAAGTAACTCGGAACCCGCTGGCGCGCAGCCAGCGCTGCACCATGTCGAACACCACCATGACGCGCGCATGGCCAAGGTGGCAGTAATCGTAGACAGTCATGCCGCACACGTACATGCGCACCCGGCCCGGCTCGATCGGGACGAAATCCTGCTTGCAGCGGGCGAGGGTGTTGTATATTTTCAGCATGCGCAAAATGCGGCCGGGCCGCGGCCGGCCATGCCTCACTTACCGGGCGGCGTCACCGCCGAACAGCTGTGGCAGGGGCGTCTATTGTGGAGGATCGAGTGTTCTTGTTAGAATGCAGAGCCAATTCCACTGGCGCGAGAAAGTATACCACAATGCACCTGTTCCTTCGCCGCACCGCCGTCGCCCTGAGCCTCGTATTGGCTGCCTCCATCGTCCATGCCGACGAGTTGCACGAAATCAATCGCATGATGAAACAGGGCCAGTTGCCGCAGTCCCTGGAACGTGTGGACAAATACCTGGCCGGTAAGCCGGGCGATGCGCAGGGGCGCTTTCTGAAGGGCCTGATCCTGACCGAGATGCACCACCCGAACGAGGCAATCCAGGTGTTCTTGAAGCTGACCAAGGACTATCCCAATCTGCCCGAGCCGTACAACAATCTGGCGGTTCTTTACGCTTCGCAGGGCCATTATGAAAAGGCGCGGGTCGCGCTGGAAGACGCAATCCGCACGCATCCGAGCTATGCCACCGCGAACGAGAACCTGGGCGACATTTACGCCAAACTCGCCAGCCAAGCCTACGACAAGGCGCTGCAACTGGACGCCTCCAACACCGGCGCCAAGACCAAACTGGCCATGATCGACCAGCTTATCGGCAACGGAACGCACGTTGCCGGCGTCCCGGCACGAACGGAGCCGGTAAAGACGGCGCTGGCGCCGCCGCCGCCGGCGCCGGCTACCACGCCCGCCGCGAGCGGCAAAGCGAATGCGGTTGCAAAGGCGGAGCCTGGAGCTGAAGCCAAGGCGGCCGAGCCGAAGAAGGCAGAACCCAAAGCTGCGGAGCCCAAGGCAGTTGAGCCCGCAGCCAAGGCCAGCGGCGGCGCTCATGCCGAAGCGGATGCTGTGCTCGCAGCCGTGCGAGCCTGGGCCAGCGACTGGTCGAAGAAGGACGTGTCCGGCTACCTGTCGCATTACGCCAAGGACTTCAAGACGCCCAAAGGCGAGTCGCGCAGCGCGTGGGAAAAAGGCCGCACCCAGCGCATCGACGCGCCGAAGAAGATTGAAGTCGAAGTCCTGTCGCCCAAGGTCAGTATCAGCAGCGACGACGCCGCGAGCGTGACGTTCCGGCAGGTCTACCGCTCCGATATAATCAAAGCTACGGGAACTAAAACGCTGGTCATGGTCAAAAGCGACGGGAAATGGCTAATCCATGAAGAGCGAGTCGACTAATTGATGCTGTTGCGGCGCGGATTATCGACCAAATTGCTAATGGGGGTACTGGGCCTCGCCAGCCTTTTCTTCCTTTGTCTCACCCCCGCCAAGGCAGACCAAAGTACCGACAACCAACTCGGCAGGGTGATCGAGGAGATCGGGCACGATCACCTCGATCTCGCGCTCACTCAGGTCGACGCCCTGCTCAAGGCCAAACCCAATTTTCGCCTGGCATACCTGATCAAAGGCGATTTGCTGCTGGCCCGAGGCCGCGAGCTTAAGAACTTCGGTGACGAGCCTCCCGGGTCGAATGAGCGCCTCGACAATTTGCGCGCGGAAGCGCTGGCCAGGTTGTATGCCTACCGTTACCAGCCGTCACCGGACCAGGTGCCGCGCTACCTGCTGGAACTGCGCCCGGACCAGCGCTACGCCATTGTCGTCGACAACAAGCGCTCGCGCTTGTACCTGTACAAGAACGTGAACGGCCGACCGCGCTTCGTCGCCGACTATTATGTCAGCACCGGCAAGCGCGACGGGGAAAAAATGCGCGAAGGCGACGAAAAGACGCCGATCGGGGTGTACCACGTCACTGCCAGCCTGCCCCGGAACAAACTCGCCGACATTTACGGCAGCGGCGCTTTTCCCATCAGCTATCCCAACGAGTGGGACAGGCGCCATGGCAGGAACGGCCACGGCATTTGGCTGCACGGCACTCCCAGCGATACCTACAGCCGCGCGCCGCGCGCAAGCAACGGCTGCGTGGTGCTGGCCAACGCCGACCTGGACGCGCTGTCGAATAAGTTGCAGGTCGGACTCACACCGGTGATCATAAGCGAGAATATCGAATGGCTTTCGCTGGATGAATGGCATGCCCAGCGCAAAGCACTCAATGCCGAAATCGAGCACTGGCGCCGCGACTGGGAAAGCCGGGACACCGATCGCTATCTAAGCCACTACTCGAAGAAATTTTCCACCGGCCACGAGGACTACGCGGAGTGGGCACGGCACAAGCGCCTGGTCAACCGCAGCAAAACGTGGATCAAGGTGAAGCTGTCTAATTTCAGCATGTTCCGCAATCCGGGCAAGGACGAGTTGGTAATGGTGACCTTCGACCAGGATTACCGCTCGAACAACCTGTCCAATAAGATGGAGAAGCGCCAATACTGGATCAAGGAGGGCGGCAAGTGGCGCATCATCTACGAAGGCGCGGGCTAGCTGCATTCCTCGTCCGCAAGCGGCGGCATGAAACGCTGAACCCTGGGCAGGATCGTATGTACTCCGCCGGCTTCTGCCACCCGGGAAACCAGGGATTTATCCAACTGAAAGGTCAATGACATGCGCTCATTCGCGCTTATATTGGGCATCCTGCTCTGGTCGGCGCAGGCATTTGCCGCCAACCCCGTGGTTGAAATGAAGACTACCGCCGGTGACGTGCGTATCGAACTCTACGCGGACAAAGCGCCGAAATCGGTAGCCAATTTCCTGCGCTATGTGAAAGAGCGCTTTTATGACGGCTTGATCTTTCACCGCGTCATCGATGGATTCATGATTCAGGGCGGCGGTTTCTACCCGGACCTCAGGGAAAAAGAGCCTACGCACCCGCCGGTCGCAAACGAGGCCGGCAACGGGCTGAAGAACGGGGTCGGCACCATCGCCATGGCGCGCACCTCGGATCCGGACTCGGCGACGGCGCAGTTTTTCATCAACGTGGCCGACAATGCTTTTCTCAACTTTCGCGAAGCCACGCCCGCAGGCTACGGCTACGCCGTGTTCGGCAAGGTGACCCGGGGCATGGATGTGGTAATGCGCATTGCGCACATGCCCACCGGCTCCGGCGGCCCTTTTGCCAAAGACGTGCCGCGACAACCCGTAGTCATCAAATCCGTCACCCTCATTTCCGACAAATAGCGAGCACATCATGGTCAAATTGCATACCAATCACGGCACCATCACGCTGGAACTCGACGCCGCCAAGGCCCCCAAAACGGTGGAAAACTTTCTTGCCTACGTCAGAAGCGGGCACTACGACAACACCGTGTTCCATCGCGTGATCGACGGCTTCATGATTCAGGGCGGCGGCTTCGAGCCGGGCATGAAGCAGAAGCCGACGCAGGCGCAGATCGAGAACGAGGCGGCAAACGGCCTCAGGAACGAGCGCTACACCATTGCGATGGCGCGCACTTCCGACCCTCACTCGGCCAGCGCCCAGTTCTTCATCAACGTGAAAGACAACAGTTTCCTCAACCATAGCGCGCCGACGCCCCAGGGTTGGGGTTACTGCGTGTTCGGCAAAGTGGTCGAGGGCATGGACGTGGTGGACAAGATCAAGGGCGTGAAGACCGGAAGCCGCGGCGGCCATCAGGACGTGCCCACCGAAGACGTCCTGCTTGAACGTGCCGAAGCGCTGTGAGCGCAGCGACAGGGCGCGGAATCGGTCAGCCTGAACGCTGGTCCCGGCGCATTGGACCATAGCCGCGAGCTCGCTTGAGCACGCTGTTCATCTCCGACCTGCACCTTTGCGCCGGCCGGCCGAAAAGCAACCGCAGCTTCTTCGGTTTTCTCGAGCGCGAGGCGCGTGATGCGCATGCGCTCTACATTCTGGGCGACTTGTTCGAGTACTGGGTCGGCGACGACGATCTCGCCGATCCGTTCAACGCCACGATCGTCGCCGCTCTCTCGCAGCTGGCAGGCAGCGGCATCCCGACCTATCTGATGCACGGCAACCGTGACTTCGTCATCGGTGACGCCTTCGCGCGTGCCAGCGGGGTGACGCTGCTGCCAGATCCAACCGCATTGAGCCTGCACGGACAGCAGACGCTCTTGATGCACGGCGACACGCTATGCACGCTCGACAACGATTACCAGGCGTTCCGGCGCGAGGCACGCAGCCCATCCTGGATTGGCAACCTTATGCGGCAGCCGCTGGCGCAACGCAAGGCGGCGATCGAAGCCTTGCGCCGGAAAAGCGAGCAGGAAAAGCGCATCAAGCCGGCCGAAATCATGGATGTCTCACCAGCCGAGGTCGAAGCGACGCTGCGGCACCACGGCTATCCGCGGCTGATCCACGGCCACACCCACCGCCCCGCGCGCCATCTGCACCTGGTCGACGGGCATGTTTGCGAGCGCTGGGTGCTTGCGGATTGGTATCAGGGCGCCAGCTATCTCATCTGCGATGAATCAGGCTGCCGCGCAGTGCAACTGGGCGAAAGCTGAAAACCCAGGCGTCGCTGCGGTTTGCGGCATTAGCGCCCCAGTCCGCGCTCGAGATCGGTCTGAATGTCGCTGAGCGCCTCCAGCCCCACCGCGACGCGCAGCAGCCCCTCGTTAATGCCCGCCGCTTTTCGCGCCTCGGCGCTGATGCGGCCGTGCGTGGTCGTGGCAGGATGGGTGATCGTGGTTTTGGTGTCGCCCAGGTTCGCGGTGATCGAAATCATGCGCGTCGCATCCACCACCCGCCACGCGGCCGCGCGCCCGCCTTTGACTTCGAAGGACACCACCGCTCCGCCCAAGCGCTGCTGCTTTTTTGCCAATTCATGTTGCGGATGGGACGGCAGGCCGGGATAGTACACGCGCTCGACGGCGGAATGCGCCTGCAGCCACTGCGCCAGCTGCAGCGCGGACTGTGACTGCGCTTCCATGCGGATACGCAGCGTTTCCAGGCCCTTCAGCAGCACCCACGCATTGAACGGGGACAGACTGGGCCCGGCAGTGCGCAGGAAGCCGTAAATGCCGTCGATCACCGCTCCGCGCGCGCCTACCACCGCACCGCCCAGCACCCTGCCCTGGCCGTCCAGATACTTGGTCGCCGAATGGATCACCAGGTCGGCGCCGAGTTGCAGCGGCAACTGCAGCGCCGGCGTGCAAAAGCAATTGTCCACCGCCAGCAGCGCGCCGGCGCGCCGGGACACGGCGGCAAGCGCGGCGATATCGGCGATTTCGGTGAGCGGATTGGACGGTGTTTCCAGAAACAGCAGCTTGGTGTTCGGGCGCAGCGCGCTCTCCCACGCCGCAACGCTGGCGCCGGCAACGAAAGTGGTCTCCACGCCAAATCTGCCCATGATGTTGGAGAACAGTTGCACCGTCGAGCCAAACACGCTGGCCGAGCACAGCACATGGTCGCCCGATGTGAGCACAGCCATGGCCGTGGCGAGGATTGCGGACATGCCTGAGGCGGTGGCAACACAGGCCTCGGCGCCTTCAAGAGCCGCGAGGCGTTCCTGGAATGCGCTCACCGTAGGATTGGTGAAGCGCGAATAGATATTGCCCTCCGCTCCGCCGGTGAAGCGCGCCGCCGCCTGAGCGGCGTTCTCGAACACGAAGCTGGAAGTCAGGTACATCGCCTCGGAATGTTCGCCGAACTGGCTGCGGTGTATGCCGGTGCGCAGCGCCAGGGTGTCGAATTCGGTTCGATCTGTCATGTTTGCATCCATATTGTGGATCCGTAACAAAAGTCATTTTGTTACAGCCTGACCCAGGGGAGCACGAGGGGATATATCCCCTCGTATTGTTACCGCTATAAAAAGCAAAAACCCGCCTAGCTTTGGCTAAGACGGGTTTCCCACGCTTTAGCTGTATTTGTTTGCCGGTCCGTTGTTGGACCGGCGGCGCCCGCAAGCTATGCTTCAAATCGGCGCAGCACTACGTTACTACCGCAGCGCGCAGGTGTCAAATGTCGATTCCAAAGGACGATTTCAGAATTGCCGAATTGGTCTCTGACTCGTCCGGAGGACTAAGGGCTTAGAATCCAGGCGCGACTGCTCCTTTTGCAGCTTGATCCCCTCATTTTGCAAAAAGCTCTAGTCGGTCTCCACTAGTCCCAGGTCCAGTTGCGTGCTTGCAGATTCCTCGGAGGGCTCCCCGCGCGCGCAATTGCGGTGATTCTCCACGCTATCGAGATATTCGCGCGTTACGTCCCCGGTGATGTAGTTGCCGTCGAAGCAGGAGGTCTCGAATTGCGCGAGCCGTGGATTGGCCTCGCGCACCGCGGCCTTGAGCGCGTCCAAATCCTGGTAGATGAGCGCGTCGGCGCCGATTTCGTGCGCAATCTCCTCGTTGCTCCGGCCATTGGCAATCAGTTCCTGGCGCGTGGGCATGTCGATGCCGTAGACGTTTGGATAGCGCACCGGCGGCGCGGCCGACGCGAAGAACACGCGGTTGGCACCGGACTCGCGCGCCATCATCACAATCTCGTGGCTGGTGGTGCCGCGCACGATGGAATCGTCGACCAGCATCACGTTCTTGCCCTTGAATTCCATCGCCACCGCGTTCAGTTTATGGCGCACCGATTTCTTGCGCTCTCTCTGGCCGGGCATGATGAAGGTGCGGCCGATGTAGCGGTTCTTGACGAAACCTTCGCGATAGGACAAGCCCAGGTTCAAGGCGAGCTGCATCGCGCTGGGGCGGCTGGAATCCGGAATCGGGATCACCACGTCGATGTCCAGATGCGCGTACTGGCTCCTGATCTTCGCCGCGAGCTGCTCGCCCATGTGCAGCCGCGTCTCGTACACGGACACCCCGTCCATCAGCGAGTCCGGGCGCGCGAGGTAGACATACTCGAAAATGCACGGATTGAGCGAGGACTTCACCGCGCACTGGCGGCTGTAGAAATTGCCTTCTTCGTCGATGAATACGGCCTCGCCCGGTGCGACGTCGCGAACGATCTGAAAACCCAGGGTATCCAGCGCCACGGATTCGGAAGCCACCAGGTATTCGTAGCCATTGCCGCTGTCGATGCGGCCGATCACCAGCGGGCGTATGCCGTAAGGGTCGCGGAACGCGAGCAGGCCGTAGCCTGCGATCATCGCCACCACCGCGTAAGCGCCGCGGCAGCGCCGGTGCACCGCGGCCACAGCCGCAAAGATGATCTGCGGGTCGAGCTTGTAGTTGGTCGACGCCTCCTGCAACTCGTGCGCCAGCACGTTGAGCAAGACCTCGGAATCCGAGTTGGTGTTGATGTGGCGCAGATCCTGCCGGAACATCTCCTGCTTCAGGCTGTCGGAATTGGTGAGATTGCCGTTGTGGCCGAGCACGATGCCGAACGGCGAGTTGACATAGAACGGCTGCGATTCGGCGGCGCTGGAAGCCGAGCCCGCCGTTGGATAACGGCAGTGCGCAATGCCCATGTTGCCGGGCAGCGCGCGCATGTTGCGCGTATGGAATACGTCGCGCACCAGCCCCCCGCCCTTGTGCATATGAAAGGTCTGCCCCTCCGAAGTGGCAATGCCCGCCGCGTCCTGACCACGATGCTGCAGCACCAGCAGCCCGTCGTAGAGCAACTGGTTCACCGGAGTCCTTGCCACTACACCGAGAATCCCGCACATGGCTTCACCTGTAACGGATGCGTTGCGCCAAATCTTTAGGCAGCGCCGGCTTGGCGGCCAGCACCGCAGTTTCAACCGGGCCGGACAGCGCCGCCTCGCGCCAGAAAGGCTCTTTCGGCAAGCTGGTCAACCCGGCTAACATCACGCCAACGAACACAATCACCGCCCCGCGCACCAAACCGAACACTGCGCCTACGGCGCGATCGGTAAACCCCAAGCCTGCAGCGCGAAAGAGCTTCGCCAGCAGCAGGCCGATCAGTCCAGACAACAGCAGCACGCTGAGAAAGATCACCAAGTAGGCAATGACCGCCCGCAACATGTGCGACAAACTCCCCGGCAGCCACTGCGCCAGCGGCTGCGCGAACAGCCCGGACAGGATCAGGGCCGCCGCCCACCCCGCCAACGCAGTAATCTCTCTCACCACGCCGCGAAACCCGGCCAGCACTACCGACAGGCCGAGGATGGCGAAGACGACATAGTCAAACCACGTCATCGGCTCGCGACTGCGCCCGGCTTGAGTCCCATCGCGCGCAGCTTGGCACGCGCCTTTTCTGCGGCTTCCCTGGTCGCAAAAGGTCCGGCCCGCACGCGCGTCAGTTCGCCCCTGCTCGTCTTGACCGGCTCAGTATAGGACTTTACCCCGGCCGCTGATAGCTTGGCCCGCAACTGCTTTACATTCTTCTCATCCGAGAACGCATCGAGCGCCACGACCCAGGTTTGGTCGTTTAGCGCGGCCCGTGCCCGCAGCTCTTCGGTCTTGTCAGTCGCCTTCGCGGCCGCGCCCGCTGTCGCCGGGCCCGCTTTGTGCGTAGCGGACTCTGCGTTCGCTGCAGGCGCCGACTTGGCTGGCGAAGGTTTGGGCCTAGCCGGAGCAGTCCCGGTTTTCTTTTCGGGCGTCGGCGCAACAGGCGCGACGGGAAGCGCCGGCGCAACGCGGGAACTGAATCCGCTCGAACCCTGGTCGGGTATCTGCACGCTCAGCGGTGGGCCGGCCGGGCCCGGCTCCTTGTCCAGAACCAGCGGCAGAATTATGACGGCGAAAGTTACCAGTGCGATGGCCCCCACCAGGCGGCGCCGGGCTCGCCGTTTCAGTTGCAGGGCTTCTTCGCTCTCGGCCATCTACGCCTTTAGGTTCGCCACGAAAATGAGGAGATCAAGGTGCAAAGCGAAAGGTTCCGCCGCCTTCCCCGACCCCTCGAATTCTCCCAAAGCAATGGCCGTTTTCGGCTACGCCGAAACGGCCACCACGAGTGCCAGACGCCAGTGCTGTCAGGCGCTCCAAGCCTCTTCCCGGGCAGCAATCACGCCCGCCACGGTATGAAAGGATCCGAAGGCGATGATTCTATCATTTTCGGTGGCGCTACTACAGGCAGCCGCGTAGGCTTCTGCAGGGTTTTCGAACTCACGCAACCCGCCCACGCCCGCCTGCCGCAGCACCTGCGCCAGCTCTGACGCCGACGCGCCGCGCGGCGGTGGCAGACTACATGCGAACCACCGGTCCACATGCTTCGCCAGCGCGCTCACCACACCGGGGATGTCCTTGTCGCGCAGCATGCCGAATACTGCCAAGGTGCCGGAACAAGGCCCCAGATCCGACAGATTTTGCGCGAGAACTGCCGCCGCCTGCGGGTTGTGCGCCACATCGAGCACCAGCACAGGGCGCCCCGGCAGCAGTTGAAAGCGCCCCGGCAACTCGGCCGCGGCCAAACCCTCGCGCAAATGGCGCAGTGAAACCGGCAAGCGTTCGTGCAGCGACTCCAAGGCCGCCAGCGCGGCGCTCGCATTTTGCAGCTGGATCGCGCCGTGCAGCCGCGGGTAAGGCAGGCCGGACTTCCTTCCCTCCGGCCCCCAGAACGACCATTGATCGCCCTGTCTGTCCCAGCCGAATTCCCGCCCGATGCGCAGCAAGCGCGCGCCGATCCCCCGCGCGTGCGCTGCCACTGACACAGGCGGGTCCGGATCGGCGAGCACCGCTGGCACTCCTGCGCGGAAAATGCCGGCCTTCTCATGGCCTATAGCCTCGCGCGTGGCGCCGAGGTATTCCATGTGATCCAAGCCGACACTGGTGACTATGGCGCAATCGGGGTCAAACACGTTCACCGCGTCCAGCCGTCCGCCCAGACCGACTTCGAGCACCAGCACGTCGACGCCGCTGCGCAGGAACAGATCCACCGCGGCGAGCGTGCCGAATTCGAAATAGGTCAGCTCGGTAGCGCCATCAGCGTCGATCCTCGCTGCTTCCACGCGTGCGAACGCCGCAGCGAGCGCCGCATCCTCGGCCTCCCGTCCGTCGATGCGCACGCGCTCGTTGTAGCGCAACAGGTGCGGCGAAGTGTAGAGGCCCACGCGGTAGCCCGCGGCCGCGAGAATGGCTTCGAGCATGGCACAGGTCGAGCCCTTGCCATTGGTGCCGGCGACGGTAATGACCGGCACTGCGGGAACGAGGTCCATCGCGGCGCGCACGCGCTCCACCCGCTCCAGGCCGAGCGCAATGGTCTGCGGATGCTGCTGCTCGATGTAGGCGAGCCAGCCGGCCAAATCTCTTGTCACTTGCGAATCGAGCGTTGACAAAATCGGAATCGCCATGTTGCGCGGACGAGAAACCGTCCGCGCGGATCGCCGATTGCGCACGGATGAAAAAACCATCCGTGCGCAATCGACGATCTTGTATAAAAACAACCCTCAGCCATTGTCGCTTTTAACCATAACCGTGATTTTGGTACGGATGCGCTTTTCATCCGTACCAAAATCACGGTTGGCGCGCGTAGCGCGCAATGCCTGTTACTCGCATGCGACAGTGCTTAGGACGCCGTATATATCGTGCTCAGGTGTTCTCGGGCGCGATGCGCAGCAGCAGCGTGATCAACTGCGCCAGCCGGTCGCGCATCTGGCGCCGGTCGACAATCATGTCGATGGCGCCCTTTTCCAGCAGGAATTCAGCGCGCTGAAAACCTTCGGGCAGCGTCTCGCGCACGGTCTGCTCGATTACACGCGGGCCGGCGAATCCGATCAGCGCCCTGGGCTCGGCGATGATCACATCGCCGAGCATGGCGAAGCTCGCCGACACGCCGCCCATGGTGGGGTCGGTAAGCACCGATATGAAGGGCAGTTTGCGCGCCGAGAGCCGGGTCAACGCTGCCGTCGTCTTCGCCATTTGCATCAGCGAGAACAGTCCCTCCTGCATGCGCGCGCCGCCGCTGGCGGTAACACAGACGAAAGGCAGGCTCTGCTCGACGCACAGGTGCACGCCGCGCACGAAGCGCTCGCCCACCACCGAGCCCATCGATCCGCCCATGAAGTCGAACTCGAATACGGCCGCAACGAGCGGAATGTTCTTGATTGCGCCTTGCATCACGACCAGAGCGTCGCTTTCACCCGTCTGCTGCTGCGCGTCCTCGATGCGGTCGAGGTAGCGTTTGCTATCCTTGAATTTGAGGCCGTCTACCGGCAATACCTCGGCGCCGATCTCGAACCGCCCCTCGGGGTCGAGCAGCAATTCGATGCGCGCCCGCGCCGACAGGCGATTGTGGTAGCCGCATTTGGGACAAACATTGAGGTTTTTTTCAAGGTCGGTAGCGTACAGCACCGCGTCGCAGGACCCGCATTTGATCCAGAGCCCCTCGGGCACAGCGCGTTTGCTCGGTCCGATCGAGCGCTTGATCTTGGGCGGCAGCAGTTTCTGCAACCAGCTCATCTTGCGTCCAGCGCTGCACGCATGCCTTGCAGGAATATGCCCGCGTAGTGCAGTTGCTCCCCTGCCGGGGCGGCTTCCATCTGCTGGATGATGGCGCTGCCGACGACGACCGCATCCGCAAATTGCGCGACGGCCCTGGCCGTCGCGGCGTCGCGTATGCCGAAGCCCACCCCCACCGGAAGCTTGGTCTTGCTGCGGATCCGGGGTATTTTTTCAGCAACTTCGGTCAGATCGATATGCCCGGCTCCGGTAACGCCTTTGAGCGAAACGTAATACAAATAGCCGCTCGCGAGCCTGGCAACCTGCGCGATGCGCGCATCGCTGGAGGTCGGCGCAAGCAGAAAAATCAGGTCCATGCCATGGCTGCGCACCAGGGCGGCGAAGGACTCGCACTCTTCCGGGGGATAGTCCACCACCAGCACCCCGTCCACGCCGACTTGCTCTGCCCGCTCGACGAAGCGCGCGGTGCCCATCGCTTCGATCGGATTGGCATAGCCCATGAGCACCACCGGCGTGGTCTGATTCGTCGTGCGAAATTCGCGCACGAATTCGAGCACCCGGTCCAGTCCTACCCCGTGCCGCAGGGCACGATCGCTGGCGCGCTGGATAACCGGACCATCGGCCATCGGGTCGGAAAACGGCACGCCGAGCTCGATCACGTCGGCGCCGGCCTCGACCAATGTCTGCATCAACGCCACCGTGATGCCGGGTTCGGGATCGCCGGCAGTTACGAACGGGATGAGCGCCTTGCGCTGGCTCTTGGCGAGTTGCTCGAATGTGGCCCGGATGCGAGACATTAGGATTTCACCATAGAAGAAAAATCTGCAACGGACGCTGGGACCGCTGTTGACTGTGCGCGAAGTTTCAAATTGACGCCCCCATACTAGACCGAAGGGGCCTGATCAAAAAGGTCTGGAACGGAAGGCTTTCCTGCGTCTTCTTTATGTATTTTGCCTACCCTTCGGTTCCCGCTTTTTTCGCCTTTCTGCGCCTCGGCCACACGCTTCTCGACGATCGCAAAATAATCCGGATTCAGCTCGAAGCCGACGAAGCGCCGTTCGTGCCGGATCGCAGCCACCGCCGAAGTGCCGCTGCCCATGAATGGATCGAGCACGGTGCCGCCCACGGGACAGCTTGCCAGGACCATGCGCTCGACGATTTCCAGCGGCTTCTGCGTCGGATGGTCCTCGCGTTCCCCGTGCAGCCGGTGCAGGCGCGACACGCTCCACACGTCCTTGGGGTTGTATCCGATCTCGAGCCATTTCTTACCGACGAAAATGGAGCGCGAACGCGCCTTCTTGGTCTCGGCATCATAGGGAATGCGCACCGCATCGACGTCGAAGTGATAGTCGCGGGACTTTACGAAAAAACCGATGTTGTCGTGCACCGAGGAGAATTTGCGTGTGCTTCCGCCCATACTGGGGACGCGGCGGTCCCAGATGATTTCGTTGACCATGGTCAGCCGCGTCTTGAGGTAGCTGAAAACCTCCGGGCTGTGCTGCCAGGTGAGAAACACATACAGACTGCCGTTCGCCTTGAGCTTTGGCACCACCGCGTCGATCCAGCGCCGGCTCCAGACGAGGTATTCATGTACGCCGAGGCGATCGGAATCGTTGCCGTAGTCCTTGCCCAGGCCGTAAGGCGGATCGGCGATGACCAGGTCAACCGACGCGTCGTCCACGCGCGCCAACCCGGTCAGGGCATCGTCGTTGTAGAGCAGCGCGGTCATCAGGAACCGGGTCAGAACTGGATTCCGGATTTCTCGGCAACCGTGTGCATGTCCTTGTCGCCGCGGCCGGACAAATTCACCAGCAGGATTTTGTCTTTCGCCATGCCAGGCGCGATTTTCGCCGCATGCGCCAGCGCGTGGCTGGATTCCAGCGCCGGGATGATGCCCTCGTAGTGGCACAGATCGTGAAAAGCCTTGAGCGCCTCGTCGTCGGTAACGGTGACGTACTCGGCGCGACCGGTATCCTTCAGCCAGGCATGCTCCGGCCCCACTCCGGGGTAGTCGAGTCCGGCGGAAATTGAATGGGTCTCGATGATCTGCCCGTGCGCATCCTGCAGTAGATAGGTGCGGTTGCCATGCAGCACGCCGGGTCGGCCGGCGGTCAGGGACGCAGCGTGTTTGCCGCTCGCGAGGCCCAAGCCCGCTGCCTCCACACCGATCAGTCGCACGCCGTCGAGCGGGATATAGGAATAAAAAATTCCCATCGCATTGGAGCCGCCGCCGACGCAGGCGATGACTGCATCGGGCTGGCGCCCGGCAAGCTCCGGCATTTGCTCCAGGCACTCCTCGCCGATCACCGCTTGGAAATCGCGCACCATCATCGGGTAGGGGTGCGGCCCGGCAACCGTGCCGATGATGTAATAGGTGTTGTGGATATTCGTCACCCAGTCGCGCATGGCCTCGTTCAACGCGTCTTTCAGCGTCTTCGAACCCGACTCCACCGGTACCACGCTGGCGCCGAGGATTTTCATGCGGTGAACGTTCGCGGCCTGGCGCCGGATGTCCTCCGACCCCATGTACACCACGCACTCCAGGCCGTAACGGGCCGCGACCGTGGCCGTCGCCACACCGTGCATGCCGGCGCCGGTCTCGGCGATGATGCGCGGCTTGCCCATGCGCCGCGCGAGCATCGCCTGCCCGAGCGTGTTGTTGATCTTGTGGGCGCCGGTGTGGTTGAGGTCTTCGCGCTTGAGGTAGACCTGCGCCCCGCCGAGCAGACCCGACCAGCGCTTGCAATGATAGACAGGGCTCGGACGACCTACGTAGTGTTTGAGGTCATAACGGAACTCGGCGATGAACTCCGGATCGCTGCGATATTTTTCGTAGGCGAGCCTGAGTTCGTCCAGCGCCTGGATCAGGGTTTCGGCGACGAATATGCCGCCGTAGGGACCGAAATGCCCATGGCTGTCTGGCAAGTCATGTACTTTCATTCTTGACTCCCGTTATGAAGGCCGCGATTTTTGCGGCGTCCTTGATGCCTTTGCTCGCTTCCACGCCGCTGGATACGTCCACCGCCCAAGGCCTGACTTGGCGCACCGCCGCACCGACGTTATCTGGCGTCAGCCCGCCCGAGAGTATGACCGGCCGGGCCAGATCGCGCGGGATCAGCTTCCAATCGAAGGCGCCCCCGGTGCCGCCGTAAAGCTGCTCATGGAAGGCGTCCAACAGCCACCCCTGCGCCGCGAAATAAGGCGACAGATATTGTACCAAATCGGTATCCGCCCGGACCCGTGCGGCCTTGATGTAAGGCAGGCCGAACGCACCGCAGAAATCGGGCGCTTCGTCGCCGTGAAATTGCAGCAGGTTGAGAGAACAATGACGCAGCACCGACGCGACCTGGTCCCGCAGCGGATCGACGAACAGGCCCACTGTGGTTACAAAGGGCGGAATCGCAGCGATGATCGCGCGCGCTTGCTCAAGGCCCACGTTGCGCGGGCTTGGAGCATAGAACACCAGTCCGACCGCGTCGGCGCCCAGTTCCACCGCAGCGCGCGCATCCTCGACCCGAGTGATGCCGCAGATCTTGATGCGTGTCCTCACGCCGGCACCCGCTCCGGAAAAACGAGGCGACTGGGTTCGAATGCGGGCAGTTTCCACCCGGGCGCGTATTCCACGCCCGCAAGATACAGCCCGTCGGCGGAAAACGTCGGTGCCGCCAAACGACGATCGCGGCTTGCGAGTACCTGCGCCAGCCATCCTGGGGGATGCTTTCCTTTGCCGACGTAGACCAGACAACCGATGATATTGCGCACCATATGATGCAGGAACCCATTGGCGGTGAACTCGAAACTGAGATAAGCGCCACGCCGTTCCAAAGTGCAACCGCGCAGTGTGCGCACCGGGCTTTTCGCCTGGCACTCGCTTGAGCGAAAGGCGCTGAAATCGTGTTCGCCCGCGAGATGAACCAGCGCCGCGCGCATCGCATTCATATCGAGCGGCAGATGGAACCAGCCCACGCGGCCGTGGTGCAGCGCCGGACGCACCGCATGGTTGTAGAGCAGGTAGCGATAGGTGCGCGATATGGCCGAGTAACGTGCGTGGAAATCATCGGCCACCGGCGCCGCCCATTGCACCGCCACCGCCTGCGCGAGCAGCGCGTTCACGCCGCGCACCCAGGCCGATTCCGGACGCACTGCGGCAGTCTCGAAATGCGCAACCTGAGCCAAGGCATGCACGCCGGCGTCGGTGCGGCCGGCTGCGGCAAGGCGCACCGGCCCACCGGCAATGGACGCGAGCGCCCGCTCCAAGTGATCCTGAACGGTATCGCCACAAGGCTGCGACTGCCAACCGCGGAAACCGCTGCCGTCGTATTCGATGCCGATTGCAATTTTCATCGTTGCGCACAAACAAAAAACCCCGGGGCGAGCCCGGGGTCGGTTCAGTTCTCGGCAGAATTAACCCAGGGCCGTAATCAAAGTCTGCGCTTGTTCCTGCTGGGCCGCATCGCCTTCCTTCACCACTTCGTTGAGCAGCTCACGCGCCCCGTCCTTGTCTCCCATCTCCTGGTAGGCTTTGGCCAGATCGAGCTTGGTCGCCACTTCCTGCCAGTGCGCGTCTTGCGCGGGAGGTGCCTCGCCTGGTGAGCCGAGGTCCAGACTGATAGCGGAGAGATCCAGCGGGGCCGACGGCTCTTCTTCCTTTTGGGGCGGAAGATCCAGATTGAAATCGAAGTCGATACTGCTACCCGCGTCAGTAACGGGCTCCGGCGCGGCGACAGCCGGCTCCGGCGCGGTGACAGCGGGCGCAAGCGCGGTTGGGGCGGGCTCAGGCGCGGTTGGAGCGGGCTCAGCCGGCGGAGCCGCCTGAGCCGTATCGCCGGCACCGGGCAAATCAAAGTCGAAATCTATGGAGGCAAACGTATCGGCTGGCGCCTCGACGACTGTGGCTTGTTGCTCCGCCGGAGCAGCCTCGGTTCCTTTCTCCTCGCCGCCCAAGTCCAGATCGAAATCGAAACCGGCAGTGGTATCCGATCCCTTCGTGGCGCCGCCTGCCGAAGCAGGTTCCGGCTGAGGCGCAGCGGCCAGCGCAGGTTCGCCAAGGCCCAGATCAAAATCCAGCCCCGGCGCAGCTTCCGGCGTACCACCCGCGTCCAATACCAGATCGGGCACGACTTCTGCGGGTGAACCATGTTGGGTGTCGGTGACAGCATGTACCGCGCCGGCGTCAGCCTTACCGCTATAGAGAGGGTTTTCCGGATCGAGCTGCGCGCCCAGCGCAAGGGCTTTTTCCCAATCTGCGCCCTCGCCGTTGGTCGCCGCGTGGATTTCAGCCGCGACAGCCTCGAACGCCTTCGCATCCTTGCGGTTGGCGTAGATTTCCAGCAATTTGACGCGAATCGGCTGACGCGACGGATCCTTGGCCAATGCCTCCTTGAGGATCTCCTCGGCCTGCACATCCCGGCCATAGGCCATGTAAACATCGGCTTCGGCGATGGGATCGACTTCGGTTTCGTCGGTCGGCGCCGCAGTGCCGCTCGGGCCTAAGGCGCCCTGAATTTCGCCCCCGCCGGTGTCGACCGTGGCACCGCCCGCGGCGCCGAACACGGAGTCGGTCGCCAGGCCAGGCGCGCCGATTACGCTACTTTCCATGATCTGCTGCGTCTTCTTGCGTCGCCACGCGTAATAGCCATAGCCGGCGAATAAGAGCAACAGGAAACCTCCGCCGCCGTAAAGGGCCAGCTCGTTGCCGAGAATTTCGTCGATCAGGCTTGGCTCAGGCACCGGCGGGCGCGCGACCACCCTGTGCGGGGCCTTGGGCGCAGCGGCTTTCTGCGGAGGTTTGGGCGCAGCGACTTTAGGCGCAGGGGGCTTGGGCGCAGCGCCCTCGGCTTTGGCCGGCTCGGGCGTCTTCCCGGTCGTCTTGGCGGGCTCGACGGCCTTGACCGCTGCGGGGGCCGCCGCGGGGGCCGCTGCATGCTGCTGCAACTGCGCGCCGGATTCGCTCTTTAGCTCAAGCAGCTTCTGCATATCCTGCACGTTCTTTTCGAGCATGGCGATGCGTTCGTTCGCCTCTTTCAGCGCGGCTTCCTTGGTGATCAAGTCTTCCTGCAGCGCCTGCCGGCTGCGCAACGCGCCTGTCTTGCCCGGTCTTTCTGCCTTGGAAACCTTGAGTTGGTCCTTTCCAGCCTGGGCCGGCGCCGGCTTTTCTTCGACCATGGCAGTGATCTTGCCGCTCGCACTTTGACGACGCTGCTCCGTGCGCGTCGGCGCAGCGGCCACGGCAGCAGCCAATCTGCGCCGGTATGCGTTGAAATCGGCAGCCTGCGCCGACACCATACGAGTGGCCTCATGCTGATCGACCGCTGCCGCGGTCTGCATGTCTGGAATGTTGAGAATTTTTCCGGCACGCATGCGGTTGATGTTGCTGCCATCGAAAGCGTCCGCGTTGCTGCGATACAAGGCTATGAGCATCTGCTGCAGGCTGACGTTACCGGATCTGTTGGCGTTGGCAATCTTGGTCAGGGTGTCGCCCCGCTTCACCAGATAGGTCTTGGTCGCCTTGGACGCTGCCTTGGCGGCGGGCGCCTTTGGTGCCGCCGGCACGGGCGCAGCGACGGCGGCTGGACGTTCCACCGCCGGGGCCTGAACCTGCGTCGGAACCGGCTTCGGCATCTCCACCGACTTGATCCCGGGCGCCGCGACCGACGGTGCAGCGATCGCAGGTGCGGCTTGCGGCTCCTTATAATCAGGCGGATCGAGCAGGAACGTGTACTCGCGCACCAGGCGGCTGGTTTTTGAGTCGAGCTCCACCAACAAATCGAGGAACGGTTCGTTAATCGGCTGCGACGAACTCAGTTTCACGATATAGCGACCCTCGCCACGCTGTTCGATATTGAATTTAATCGAAAGCAGCGCGCCGGCGTACTCGATGTTGGCTTGCCGAAAGGCGTCCGCAGGCGGCAGATGCACACTGAGGTTATCTGCTTCGTCCTTTTGCACGGCGAGCAGTTCGATCTCGGCCTTTAACGGCTGTCCCAAGCCGGAAAATACAGTCAGCTTACCCAGCCCAGCGGCGACCGCCAGCGTCGGCAGCAGCAAGAATGCCAAAGCTACCGCGCTTGCTTTCATGACTGATTTACCCACCTTCCACCCCTGAACGTGTTTTTGTGGATTAACTAAATTAACATCATAGCCTTAGCCTTGCAAGCTAATCTTTCTTGTCATGAAAGCCGCTCAAGCCGGATATTTTTCAACCAAAAAAGCAGCGTCCGGCTAGACTCTTGCCGCTGCGTTGGCGTTTGCCGTCGACGTCTTCGGCAGCGCCGCAGCCGCGTCTTCGGCCAGCAGGACGCGCAGCATGCGGCGTAAAGGCTCGGCCGCACCCCATAGCAGCTGATCGCCGACCGTAAACGCGGATAGGTATTGCGCGCCCATATTGAGCTTGCGCAACCGCCCTATGGGCACGCTCAAGCTGCCGGTCACTGCCGCAGGCGAAAGCTCGCGCAGGCTTGCCGCGCGCGTGTTCGGGATCACTTTCACCCAATCGTTGGCGGAGGCGAGAATGGCCTCGATCTCGGCGAGCGGCAGGTCGCGCGTCAGCTTGATCGTGAGCGCCTGACTATGGCAACGCATGGCGCCGATGCGCACGCACAGACCGTCGATCGGAATGGGCCGCTGCTCGCGGCCGAGAATCTTGTTGCCTTCGGCCTGGCCTTTCCATTCCTCTCGACTCTGGCCGTTATCCATTTCCTTGTCGATCCAGGGAATCAGGCTGCCGGCCAGCGCGACGCCAAAATGTTCCTTCGGCAACGCGTCACTGCGCAGCGTATCGGCCACGCGCCGGTCGATTTCCAGGATGGCAGATGCCGGATCCGCCAGCAACTCGCCGGCTGCAGCGTGCGCGGCGCCCATCTGAGCGAGCAATTCGCGCATGTTCTGAGCGCCGGCGCCCGAAGCCGCCTGATAAGTCATCGCTGTCATCCACTCGACCAATCCTTCCTTGAACAGGCCGTGCAGCGCCATCAGCATCAGGCTCACGGTGCAATTGCCGCCGATGTAGTTCCTCACGCCGCGCGCCAGCGCGTCCTTGATCACCTGCATGTTCACCGGATCGAGAATGATGACTGCGTCGTTCTTCATCCGCAGCGCCGAAGCGGCGTCGATCCAGTAGCCGTCCCAGCCGGCGGCGCGCAGTTTCGGATAAATCTCGTTGGTGTAATCGCCGCCCTGGCAGGTGACGATCGAGTCCATCTGCTTGAGATCGGCGATCGACGACGCGTCCTTGAGCGGCGCCTTGCTCTCGCCGGGGCCCTTGCCGCCGACGTTTGAGGTAGTGAAAAACACCGGATCGATAAGCTCGAAATCGTTTTCCGCGCGCATGCGATCCATCAATACCGAACCCACCATGCCGCGCCAGCCGACAAAGCCAACTTTTCTCATGACAATTTCCCTGATATGGAAGTTTGAATTGTAGTCTCTGGAGAAAAAAGAGACAGGTACAAAAGCACACTGGAATGGGATATGTGTCGCCGCCTGCGCGTCCTCGCCTTTCCGAGTTACAGCGCCGCCACCACCGCATCGCCCATCTGCGCGGTGCCCACCTTCTGCGTGCCCGGCTGATGGATATCCGCCGTTCGCAGCCCCCGCGCCAATACCCGCGTCACTGCAGCCTCGACGCGATCGGCCGCCTGATCCTGATTGAAACTGTAGCGCAACATCATCGCCACCGAAAGGATGGTCGCCAGCGGATTCGCCATGTCCTTGCCGGCAATGTCGGGCGCCGAGCCGTGGATGGGTTCGTACAGGCCCTTGTTGTTCGCGTCGAGCGAGGCCGACGGCAGCATGCCGATCGAGCCGGTAAGCATGGATGCCTCGTCCGAGAGAATGTCGCCGAACATGTTGCCGGTGACGATTACGTCGAACTGTTTCGGATCGCGCAACAGCTGCATCGCCGCGTTATCGACGTACATGTGCGACAGCTGCACATCCGGATACTCGCGTCCGACCTCGGTCACGACCTCGCGCCACAGTTGCGAAGTCTCGAGGACATTGCACTTGTCCACCGAACACAGTTTCTTACCGCGCTTCAGCGCGGCGCGAAAACCAGCGTGGGCGATGCGCCGGATCTCCGATTCGCTGTAGCGCATCGTGTCGAAGCCCTCGCGTTCTCCGTTCGCAAGCTTGCGCACGCCGCGCGGCTGGCCGAAATAAATGTCGCCGGTCAACTCGCGCAAGATGAGGATATCCATCCCCGCCACCACCTCCGGGCGCAGGCTCGATGCCTCGACCAGCTCCGGAAATACCTTGGCTGGACGCAGATTGGCGAACAGGCCCAGTTCCTTGCGCAAGCCCAGTATCGCCTGCTCCGGACGTTTGGCGCGCGGCAGCTCGTCGTATTGCCACCCGCCGACGGCGCCGAACAGGATCGCGTCGGCCTCGCGCGCCAGCTTCAGCGTGGCCGCGGGCAAAGGATCACCGGCCACGTCATAGGCGGCGCCGCCCACCGGCGCCTGCTCGATTTCCAGCTCGAGGCCGTCCCGGGCCAGCGCGTTCAGCACGTTCACCGCCTGCGCGACGATTTCCGGGCCTATGCCGTCCCCGGGTAATACCGCTATTTTCATCTTTTTACTCGGAAGAACATCCAAACTCAGCCGAACAGCCAAGGCTGTTCGACGCGGCGGCGCGCCTCGAAGTCGCGGATTTTGTCCGCGTGGCGCAGCGACAGGCCTATGTCATCCAGGCCGTTCAACAGGCAATACTTCCGGTGCGCATCCACGTCGAACGCAATCTGCGTGGCCCCATCGGGAGAGATGACCAGCTGCCGCTCCAGGTCGACGGTGAGCTTGTAGCCGGGAAATGCACTGACATCGTGGAACAATTGGTCGACGCGCAGCTCGGACAGCACGATCGGGAGCAAGCCGTTCTTGAAACAGTTGTTGTAAAAGATATCGGCGAACGAGGGCGCGATGACAGCGCGAAAGCCATAGTCCATTAGCGCCCACGGCGCGTGCTCGCGGCTCGAACCGCAGCCGAAATTCTTGCGCGCAAGCAGTATCGCCGCGCCCTTGTAGCGCGGCTGGTTTAGCACGAAATCCGGGTTGAGCGGGCGCCTCGCGTTGTCCATGCCCGGCTCGCCCACATCCTTGTAGCGCCATGCGTCGAACAGGTTGGGGCCGAAGCCGGAACGTTTGATCGACTTCAGGAACTGCTTGGGGATAATGGCGTCGGTGTCGACATTGGCGCGGTCCAGCGGCGCCACGATCCCGTTCAATACGGTAAACTTGTCCATGGTCTCAGCGCCAGTTGCGTACGTCGACAAAATGCCCGGCAATCGCAGCGGCGGCAGCCATTTCCGGACTGACCAGATGGGTGCGGCCGCCGGCACCCTGGCGGCCCTCGAAATTGCGGTTCGAGGTCGACGCACAACGCTCGCCGGGTTCAAGGCGGTCGGCATTCATCGCCAGGCACATCGAGCACCCCGGCTCGCGCCACTGGAAGCCCGATTCGCGGAACACGCGGTCCAGCCCTTCCTGCTCGGCCTGCGTCTTCACCAGACCCGAGCCCGGCACTACCATCGCAAGGCGGATGTTTGAGGCCACACGCTTGCCGCGCACCAGCGCCGCCGCGGCGCGCAAATCCTCAATGCGCGAGTTGGTGCAGGAGCCGATGAACACCTTATCCAGGCGGATGTCTTCTATGCGCGTATTCGGTTTCAGTCCCATGTAGATCAGCGCGCGCTCCATGCCCTCGCGCCGCGTCGCATCCTTTTCCTTGTCCGGGTCGGGCACGCGCGCGTCCACCGCCGCCACCATTTCCGGCGAAGTACCCCAGGTAACCTGCGGGCTGATATCGCGCGCGTCCAGCCGCACCACGCGGTCGAAATGCGCACCCTCGTCCGAGACCAGTGTGCGCCAATAAGCTACCGCGCGATTCCAGTTCTCCCCGGTCGGCGCGAACGCCCGCCCCTTCAGATAAGCAAGGGTGACAGCGTCCACGGCCACCATGCCTGCGCGGGCGCCCGCCTCTATCGCCATGTTGCATAGGGTCATGCGCCCTTCCATGCTCAAGGCGCGAATGCTGCTGCCGGCAAACTCGACGGCGCAGCCGGTTCCTCCGGCGGTACCTATTCTGCCGATGACGGCCAGCGCGATGTCCTTGGCGCCGACGCCGCGCGTGAGCCTGCCCTCTACCGCGACCAGCATGTTCTGCATTTTCTTTTGCACCAGACACTGCGTCGCGAGCACATGCTCGACCTCGCTGGTGCCGATACCGTGCGCGAGGCAACCGAAGGCGCCGTGGGTGCTGGTGTGCGAATCGCCGCACACCACGGTCATGCCCGGAAGCGTCGCGCCCTGCTCGGGGCCGATTACGTGCACGATGCCTTGGCGCCGGTCGAGGAAAGGGAAATACGCCTTGGCGCCGAATTCGCGGATATTCGCGTCCAGCGTCTCCACCTGGAGCCGCGAAATCGGGTCCTTAATGCCCTCGCTCCATTCAGTGGTGGGCGTGTTGTGGTCTGCCGTCGCCACGATGGAATCGACGCGCCAGGGCTTGCGCCCGGCCAAGCGCAGACCTTCGAATGCCTGCGGGCTGGTGACTTCGTGCACCAGATGGCGGTCGATGTAGAGCAGCGCCGTGCCATCGTCCTCGGCGTGCACTACGTGGCTCGCCCAAAGCTTGTCGTACAGGGTTTGCGGCATGGTCCGGAATCGCGTTGAACAACGTTGAATTATGCCACAGGAAACAGGGATTTGGCGCGAGCAATTAAGCCGAAATGCAGCGCGCTGCCGCCCCCTTGTAAGCGCAGGGGCCTCAGACCCGCATGGGAATCGCTTTCCATTGCAGTTGCGCAGCGCCTTCGCCGCTTGCCGTGGCGGCACCAGACCATTCGGTCTGGACCAAATTACCTGCCGGCATGTCCATCACTCATCCATTTTGGGGATGTCTTTGGTCGTCCTCGTCGCCTATCATCGAATTGCAGGTGCCGGTCAGGCCGCTGACCAGGCGAAACTAACGGGGAGCAGGAAAATGAGAAAGATCTTGGCCGTCCTATTTACATCCATGTTTCTTGCCGTTACGGCACTGGCGCAGACGCCGGCGACTGAGCAATCGGGTGCCGCCGGCGCGACCGGCGCAGCGGCAGGTGGCGTTACCGCGGGCATGGTCGCAGCGGCCGTGGCGGTCGCCGCAGTTGCCGCGGCAGCCTCCGCCTCGTCCAACAACGCGACGACAACCACCACGACGACACAGTAGACAATTCCGGTCGCGGCGCACGCGCGAACGCATGCCGCGGAAGAGTGCGGCGCCACAGACCTGGATTAAACCGCCGCAACCGGGCGCAGGAGCGAGTTCCGGGGTTTCTGCGCCGTAGCGGGTCGGCGCGGGTTCGAAACGGCCGGGACCTCCTCCCCCGGTCTGATTAGAACCCGAACGGCGGATCGCGGGGCATCGGCGGATGCACTGCGATCCGCTTGTTCCGGCTTTTAACCGCTAAGCCTCTGCAGGATCCGGATCATCCACGGGTTTCGCCGCGTATTTCGCTGCGAACCCGGCAGCCGATACGCGCGCCGCTATTTTTGGCGTGTCCGTGCTTACGTCGGCATTCTGCGCGCGCTGCCTGAGCGCATGATCGGCAAGCACCAGCGCCAGCATCGCTTCCGCAATCGGCGTCGCGCGAATGCCGACGCAGGGATCATGGCGGCCGTGCGTCTCCACGGTCACTGCTTCCCCCCGCTTGTTGATTGAACGGCGCGCGAGCCGAATACTGGACGTCGGTTTGATCGCCAAGTTCACCAGGATATCCTGCCCCGTGGATATGCCGCCGAGGATGCCGCCGGCGTTGTTGGACAGAAAGCCGTCCGGCGTAAGTTCGTCCGAATGTTCGGTGCCTTTTTGCTCGATCGAGGCGAAACCTGCGCCGACTTCCACGCCCTTCACCGCGTTGATGCCCATCATGGCGTAGGCAATGTCGGCGTCGAGCCGGTCGTACACCGGCTCGCCCCAGCCCACCGGCACACCTTCGGCGACGACGGTAATTTTCGCGCCGCATGAATCGCCCGACTTGCGCAGCGCGTCCATATAGGCCTCGAGCGCGGGAACGACAGCCATGTCCGGCACGAAGAACGGGTTTCTATCGACCGCGCTCCAGTCCGCGAGCGCAATCCTGTTCGGTCCAAGCTGCGACATGTAGCCGCGCACGATTACGCCGTACTTTTGTGTGAGCCACTTCTTCGCGATCGCGCCCGCCGCGACGCGCACCAGCGTCTCGCGCGCCGAGGCCCGCCCGCCGCCGCGATAATCGCGTATGCCGTATTTCTGCCAATAGGTGTAATCGGCGTGCCCCGGGCGGAAGGTCTCGGCGATGTTGCCGTAGTCCTTGCTCTTCTGGTCTTCGTTACGCACCAGAAAGCCGATGGCCGTGCCGGTGGTCTTGCCTTCAAATACGCCGGAAAGAATTTCCACGCGGTCGGTCTCGCGCCGCTGCGTGACATGGCGCGAGGAACCGGGCTTGCGGCGATCGAGTTCCCGCTGGATATCGGCTTCCGACAGTTCCAGTCCCGGCGGGCAGCCGTCCACCACACCGCCGTAGGCCGGGCCGTGGGACTCGCCAAACGACGTGACGCAGAACAGTTTTCCCAGAGTGTTGCCGGACATCGTCTTCGCTCACGGAATTGCGGCGCCGAGTTTAACATACCGCGCGCTGCGTCCCGGCCGGCGCCGGAAAGGGAAGTTTCTCGCATGCGCCAGCAGCGGCTCGCAACACCGAGCAGCCTTCCGCGCGCAATCGCCGGAGTGGCGCGGCTATGCCGGCGAGTCTTTGATATAGCCTTTGAGCATGCGGTTCTCGAACGCCTGTTCCTCCAGCACCGCACGCGCCACGTCGTGAAACGAGAGCACGCCGATCAACTCGCTGCCTTCCACTACCGGCATGTAGCGGATGTGATGCTCCAGCATCACGCTGCGCAGTTCGTCCAACTCCACGTTTGGCGCTATGGTTCTGGGATTTTTCACCATGACGGCGTCCACGCGCACTCCCTGAATCGAACCCTTATTCTTGTGTAGCGCCTGCAGGACTTCGCGGAACGTCAGCATGCCCACCAGGCTTCCATGGTTCATCACTACCAGCGAGCCGATATCCTTCTCGGACATCACGCTGACGCCGTCGCTCACCATCCCGTCCGGTGCTATGGTAATCAGCAGCTTGCCTTTTATTCTTAGTATTTCCCGTAGTTGCATGATTTCCTCCTCCACTAGGGGAGAACCACAGTTTAGACCAAGCTGCGTGCTCCTGCCACACCGGACAAAATGGAATTTATGCGGCGGCGCGCGAGTGCGCCCGCTCCCTGCTTCGACCGGATCACCGCCTTCGCCGCATCGAGCGGCGACGAGTCTTTCCTGCGGGTGATGTTCGCGATGCGCCGCGCTATTTCAAGCCGAGCTGCAACCCGATCGGCTGCGCCGGATAATGGAACGCGATCGGTCCGTCCGGTTCGGCGTGGATGAACTGGTGCACCACCGGATTGCCGGAATCAAGCATCTCGTCCGGCGTGCCTGCGCCGACCACCACGCCGTCGGCGATGACATAAAGGTAGTCGACCAGCTTTAGCGACTCGCTCACGTCGTAAGTGACGATGATGGAAGTAGTGCCAAGCGCGTCGTTGAGGCGCCGGATCAGGTCGGCGATGACATTCAACGAAATCGGGTCCAGGCCCGCGAAAGGTTCGTCGTACATCGCCAGCATCGGGTCGTGCACGATGGCGCGGGCGAGCGCGACGCGGCGCGCCATGCCGCCGGAAAGCTCGCTCGGCATGAGGTCCCTCGCGCCGCGCAACCCGACTACGTGCAGCTTCATCAGGATCAGGGAGCGAATCAAGGCCTCGGGCATGTCGGAATTTTCGCGCAGCGGGAAAGCGATGTTCTCGTACACCGACAAATCCGTGAACAGCCCGCCCGCCTGGAACATCATGCCCATCCTGCGCCGCAACTGGTACAGGCTGTCGGTATCGAGTTCATGCACCAGCCGGCCGTCGACCCGGACCGAGCCCTCCGCCGGCTTCTCCTGCCCGCCGATCAGCCGCAGCAGGGTGGACTTGCCGCAGCCGCTCGCCCCGAGGATGGCGACCACCTTGCCGCGGGGAATGTTGAGGCTGAGCCCTTTGAGCACTTCGCGTTCGCCATAGTTAAACTTGGCGCCGGTGATTTCGACTAAGTTGTCGGATGAAGGGTTCATCGGGTGAGTGTGGTTCGTGGGTCGTGACGCGTGGTAAGGCTGGATTTTACACGGCTTCCCGCGGGCAGGAGCCACGCAGCCGCGACTGGCCGCTAATCGCGAGCCATAGATCGCGTATAGTTTCATTTGGCAGAAGGAGGACGATATGGACAGGCGCAACTGGCTCAGGGCAATGGCGTTGACGCCCCTGGCGGGATTCGCCGGGTCGTGGATTGCGCGGCCCGCCTTTGCAAAGGGAGAAAAGGCCGTGGAAGAACTCCAAAAGAACTGGAAATCTCTGCTCGCCAAGGGTGCCGACATCGCGAGCAGCGCAGAACCGCTCAAACTATCCGACGCGGAATGGAAAAAACGCCTCTCGCCCGCGGCCTACGACGTGCTGCGCCACGAGGGTACCGAGCCCCCCGGCACCAGCCCACTCGATCAGGAGAAGCGCGCCGGCGTGTTCGTATGTGCGGGCTGCCGGCTGCCGCTGTTCACCTCGGCAATGAAATTCGACAGCGGCACCGGCTGGCCCAGTTTCTTCACCACCATTCCGGACGCCGTCAGGACCAAACGCGATTTCAGGCTGATCCTGCCACGCACCGAGTACCACTGCGCGCGCTGCGGCGGACATCAGGGCCATCGGTTCGACGACGGCCCGGAGCCGACCGGACTGCGCTACTGCAACAACGGCGTCGCGCTCGCCTTCATTCCCAAGACCGGCTAGGTGTGAGCGAACGGGCCGCAGGAGGCCCGTCCTCGGGCAGATCGCATTTCGTGGTTGTGGGAGGCCCGCCTTCGGGCCGATCGCACTTCGAGCAAGCACCGATCGCGGCGAGGGCGCCGCTCCCGCAAAATCGCCGCCGCTCCTACCGCAAGCGTCAGCCCGTACAATGGGCGCATGGATACCAACAAGAGCGCGCCTTACACCGGACTCACACCCGATTGCGTGCTCGACGCACTCGACAGCATAGGGCTGCGCGGCGACGGGCGCCTGCTTGGCTTGAACAGCTACGAGAACCGCGTCTATCAGATCTGGCTGGAGGACGGGCCGGATTTGACATTGGGTCCGGCCTCCCCCGTCGTGGTGGCGAAGTTCTACCGTCCCGGGCGCTGGAGCGATGCGCAGATCGCCGAGGAGCATGCATTCGTGCGCGAACTCGCCGAGCGCGAGCTTCCGGTCGTTGCCCCCTTGGCGCAAGGCGGGCTGACGCTGCACCAGTTCGGCGGCTATCGCTTCGCCGTCTATCCCAAGCGCGGCGGCCGCGCACCCGAACTCGAAGACCGCGAGACCCTGGAATGGATGGGCCGTTTCATCGGCCGGATACACGCCGTCGGCGCGCTCGCGCCGTTCCGCGCGCGGCCCGCGCTCGACCGCGAAAGTTTCGGCACGGAACCGCGCGACTATCTGCTCGAACACGGCTTCATACCCGCCGATCTCAGCGCCGCATGGACCAGCGTTACGGCACAGGCGCTCGAAGGCGTCAGCCGCTGTTACACGCGCGCCGGCGCGGTGAAGAGCCTGCGACTGCACGGCGACTGCCACGCCGGCAACGTGCTCTGGACCGACAGCGCCGAAGCGCGCGGCCCGCATTTCGTCGATTTCGACGACGCGCGCATGGGGCCGGCGGTGCAGGACCTGTGGATGCTGCTCTCGGGCGAGCGCGCGGCGATGGCGCGCCAGCTTGCCGACTTGCTCGCCGGCTACGAGGATTTCCACGAGTTCGACGCGCGCGAACTGCACCTGATCGAGGCGCTGCGCACGCTGCGCCTCATCCATTACTCGGCCTGGATCGCGCGCCGCTGGGACGACCCCGCCTTCCCCGCGGCCTTCCCCTGGTTCAACACGCAGCGTTACTGGCAAGACCGGATTCTGGAACTGCGCGAGCAGATCGCACTGATGGACGAACCGCCGCTATGGCCGGCTTGAGTATGCGATGACACCGGTCGGGGAGGGGTCGCCCCTCCTACATTGCCATGACGCTGGTCGGGGCGGGGGCGCCCCTCCTACACAAACCGACCCGGCGATTGTGGGGTTGTGGGACGCCCTCCCCCGGGCCGATCGGTGTCTGCTAGAACTTGTACCTGAGCGACACGCGGACGACGTTGACCTTGTACTGCGGCGGCTGCAGGCCGAGGGCCAGCACGTTCGGAATCGTGGCGGGCGCGACGCCGTCCAGCATCCAGTCCTGGCTGGTGTAGCGCTCGTACCAGTAGCCCGCATGCAACGCCACGTTCTTCTTCATTTGATACGTGGCATAGAGCTTCAGGCTGTTGAGCGAGGTCGTCATGTCCGGAAACCCGGGGTTCGACGCGCCGGTGTTGACGCTGATCTGGCTGCGCGAGTGCGTGTAGCTGTAATCGGCGCCGAGGTCGAGCTTGTCCGGGATCGCGGTGTGCTTCACGCCCAGGCCGAAGAAATCGATCGTATCCTTGTTGTCGGCCGACCAGTCCGGCAGCGGGTAACTCTGGTTATCGCTGCCGGCCTGCTTCGACTTGATTTCCTGGTGGTTCGCGAAGAAATGCAGGCTGGTTCGCTCCGTAAGCATTGCGGAGACATCGCCGTTCAGGCTGAATTCCTTGCCGTCCTGCAGGCCGATGGTCGATTCCGAATATTTGTCCTCGGACGAATCGATCCCAAATTCGACGCTGATGCGTTCATTCACGGCGATGTCGGCGCGCGCGCTCGCGGTGTCGCGCGTACGATTCGCCAGATAGAACTTGCGCAGCAGCGGATTCTCCAAAGCAATGTCATTAACTGCATGGTAGCCCGAATTGCTGCGCTTGCCGTGCGTGAGCTTGAGCGTCAGGTCGAGCTTGTCCGACACCTGCGAGCTGACCTTGCCCCAGACTGTGTTGTCGCGCGTGGTGTCGACTTCCTGGAACGTGCGCCGGTGCGCGTCGAAATCCGCACCGACGGAACCCCGCAGTTTGGCCGACTCCCTGTAGTTGGCGCTCAGCTTCAACTTGTCCACCTTGAAGCTGTAGGGCAGGTTGGTTCTGGTCACCGCCGAGTTGGTAAACATATCCGTGATGAACGTTTGATAAGTCGCCTGCGGCGTCTGATTGTCGCGAGCGTTATGCGTGTAAGCCGCGTTCAGCTGCAGGCGCTGTGTGACTGCAGAATAGAGTTTCAGACCGGCGTCGAGCGTGGCGACGCGACCGTTCAGTGAGCCTCCCGGGTTCGCCATGCCCGGCGCGCCATTCGGCATCAGCAGATTGGGATTCTGCGTATACGCGAGAAAATTGTCGTTCTGCGTCATGCGGCCGTAGGCGATGTCGCCACTGAGTCGGGTCCTTTCGCTGAGCTGGTACCCACCGGTGGCCTGGAGTTGGTGAAACTGGTTATCCGGCGGCAGCGCGAGTTGGCCGGCCGCTTCGCCCGCAATGGGCGTATAGGGATCCTGCCAGGTCAGCGCAGAATTGCCGTCGCGGAACGTCGAGCCGTAATAGGCAAACTTCATCTGCAGCTTCTTGCCGGTGTACGCGGCCGAGACGTCCACCTGGTCGGTGACATAGTCCACCGGCTCGACCAACTGGGCTGAATCGACAAAAAACGAACCGGCCGTGCTCTTCGTGCCGTCCTTGGTTTCGTGGCGAAAGCGGACTGCGTACTCCCAGTTGCTGGTGGTAATCCAGGATGCGCCCACGCCCAGCCGTTTCCTTTTCGTGCCGATGTCGACCGTTTGCAGCGCGGCCGCCAAAGGCATCGTGCCGGTCGTCGCCGCAGGAAATCCCGCCGGCAAGGTCAGCGAAGCGCCGCCGCTGCCGATGTAGGGCGTCTGCGCCGCATCCGAAACATAGTGTGGCAACTCGTCGTAATGGAACAACAAACTGTACTGGCCTTGCCTCCCGCCTTCCGCATCGACTGAGCGCGAGTCCAGCCCGAGGTCCGACGCGTCGACCCGCCAGTAATCCGCATTCTTGCCGCGATAGCGCACCGAAGCGTCGCCGATGGCATACCCGCCCTTCTTGTTGAGGCCGGTAAAGGCGCCGAATTTGGGCGAGCTCTCCGAGACCGAACCAGCCCCGACGTCGACCGTTCCGCTGACCCCTTCCTCGAATTTGCAGGACTCGCATTTCCACTGGGACGTATCGACGACGGCCTGCCCGGCGCCGCCGTCCGCCACCGCGGCCGGTGACAGCGCCGACAATATGCCGAGCACGAGCAGTTGATTTGAGGTTTTGGTTCCGGCATAACGCGCTGCGCGCATCAGCCTCCTCTTAAACTTCGTCTTCATATTCTTGTCCTGTTTTGGTTCCCGTGTAACGCGCTTCGCGCATCAGCCCCCGCTGAAACCTCGCTTTAGTTACTGCATCGCGCCGGCTAGCGCATCAGCTTGTCCCCCGACGGACTGTTCGAGCCGTGAATCTGCGAATGGCAATTGAGGCAGCTTCCGGCGAGCAGGTAGCGCGATACGCCGGCGCTGCCGCCGGGCAATTGGGCACCGGTATACGCCAGGTTGGCGTGGTCGTTGGCCACCGAGTGGCATTGCTGGCACAGCAGCGGCGGCGACTTTTTCAACAGCGTCGGGCGCACCGTCCCGTGCGGCGAATGGCACAGGGTGCAGTCCTCCGCCACCGGCGCGTGCTCCCACAGGAAGGGCCCGCGCTTTTCCGCGTGGCAGGTATAGCAAAGCTGATTCACGGTCGGCTTTTTCAGCAAGAAATCGTTATCCGAACCATGCGGGGCATGGCAATCGGTGCAGGTCATCTCGCCGAAACGCACCGGGTGCGCCGACGGTTTGCTGAAGTCCATGCGCTGCTGCTTGTGGCATTTGTAGCAGACGTCCGGCTGGGTCGCCTTCGTCAGTACCGGGTCGTGCTCGGCGTGAATCTTGTGGCAATCGGTACAGGCGAGGTTGTTCCTTTGGTGCACGCTGCCTTGCCATGCGATGCGCGCGTTGCCCTGATGACAGGCGAGGCAGAACTTGTTGCGCTGCTGCGGCGTCAGGAAGGAATCCGCCTCGAAGGTGTTGATGAAGTTCTTGTCGCCGGTGCCGGCGTGCTTGGCGCCCGGGCCATGGCAGGCCTCGCATTGCAGGTTCCCCGGAGCGAAGGGCGAGCCCTTGACGGCGGGATTGCCCATGGGGGTCTTGAAAATGGCAAACACCGGAAAATCGCCGCCCTGGACGTGGCACATCAGGCAGGTGTCGGCGCCCTTATCGGTATATTTGGTGCCCAGACCCGGCTTTTCGGGCGCAGCGGCGGGTGCCGCAGCAGCAGGCGCCGCCGCCGGAGCCGCGGTCTGGTCGGCCGCGGCGGCACTGAACGCAAAGCCCGACAACAGAATCAGCGCGGCGAATAGTGGTTTCTTGATGTTCATCGTTGTCCGTCCGCTAGTCAGGGTTCTTGTTGATCTTCGCTTTTACTGTACACCGTGCACCGTCTGGACGTCGACCACCATGCCTGGCCCGTGGCAGAAAGCACACCCTTCCGGCTGGCCAGCCGCAATGGCCGCCTGCGTCTCCGAGAAATTCCCGCCATATGCCCCGCCTCCGAACGGGTTTTGGATGTGTTGTTTCGCCAGTGCGCTGTCATGGCACGACGAGCACACCGCGGCCGTCGGCGTGATTCTCAGGTTGTCGGTTGGGTCAGTTGCCGAAGCGCCAGTGCTTACGGTGGTTCCCAGAACGCCATTGGCCGTAGGCGCCGCCCAGGTACCGGTCAGCTGATAAGAAGTTCCCGCGTGGCAGGTCGAGCAGTCGTTCAGTTTTCCGGGGAAGACCACCCCGCTGAAATCGTTCACGCTGCCGCCGTAACCATAAATAGTGATCCCCTTGGTGCGGAACCCACCCTTGTCGGATTCGCCTGCATGGATGGCATGGATCATGGTCTTGAAGTCGATCGATTCTTCCAGCTTGCCGTCGACGCCGCCGGTGAGCACGCTCGCGGTCGACGGACGCTGGCTCGCATCGGTCGCGTCGGGGTTATGGCAGATTACGCACACGCCCGGCTGGTCAGTACGGTTGTTGCCGTGCAGGCTCAGCGTGCCGTGGCACACATCGCACTTGGCGATGTCCACCACCGTCCGGCGCGGCGTCACCGTCCCAGTAATCGCGAAATCCTTGTATACGCTGGTCACCGGCAGCCGGTCGGCAAAGGTCCCGGCGGTGGTCACATCGCCGGCGGGATGCCCGTCCATCATCACGCGCAGCGTGCCCGTCTGCGTGGCGGGGATGGCGACTGGCGAAGCGACGGTATAGGTGCCGGGCGTCGACCCCGCGGCTACTGCCGGATTGCCCAGAAGATTGATGCTGACCGGCTGGCCATACGATTGTCCGCTATTGTCGTTGCCGAAATCCAGGGCGCCCGGCGTATTCCACCCCAGCTTGACCGTCAGCGTGCTGTTGGAGCCCGCCGTGAATGCGGGGGCAGTCGTGATGTCATAGGGCGCGTTCGCGTTGGTCGGGTCGATAACCGAGAAAGTGATGACAGGCGCGCTTCCCGCCGTCGTCGGCGCGACGCTGATGATGTTGTACTGGAACTTGGCCGCCGCCGCCGCAAGCCGAGTCGGGAAATCGTGCGCGACGACGATATCCTTGTTGTCGCTGAACCGGCCTGCCGCGTGGCACAGCGCGCAGGCGCTGTTGTCGACCTGGACACCGCCCGGGTGAGCGATGGTCTGGTACGGCTTGGCCGGGTCCGGCTGCGCGCCAAAATAGACATTGTCATGGCAGGCGCCGCAGGCCTGCATACTGGGCTGGGTCTTCCAGTTGTCGCCCTGCGCCGTGGCGTTCGCCGCACCGGGAGTGCCGTCGTGACATTTGGTGCAGTTGCGCACGTCCTGCGGGAAGCTTACTTTGGAGAAATCGGTCCCGTTCACGACATACGGCGTTCCTGCGACCACGCTCGGCAGGGCGGCGCCGGCATCGTTGTAGTGAATCCTGTGGATCATCACCTTGAAATCCACTGGTACGTTTGGCGTCCCCGCGACCCAGGAACCCGGGTTGTGGCAAGTCACGCACAACCTTGTGTCGACGCGGGTACCGTGCGCCGTAATCTGGTTATGGCAGGCGTTGCACTTCGCCGTCGACACGATATCGCGCGTCATCGTAACCGCGCCGCCGTTCGGCACGAAATCGTACACGCCCGTGGACTTGGGATAGGCGCTGTTGGCCTGCTGAATCGTGACGCGGGTTGTCAGCCCCGGCTGGTAGCTCAGGTCGAGCGCGTTGCCGTCTGCGTCCGTGCAGGGTGCCGGGCAGGTCGCGTTCTTGATATCGGTGGCGAAGGTGTAGCCGTAACTGCCGTTGCCGTAGTTCAGCAGCGTGCCGAAAGCGTAGCCGGTGGCCGACCGCTCCTGACTCCCCTGCACCGCCCCACCACTTGCCCTGTTGATGTAGTTCTGCCAAGTGCTCGGTCCGCCGTTCGGTCCCGGCGCCAGCTTGGCGATGTTGAAGCGCAGATCGGCGGCGGTAAGACCCGTCATGCCGGTGCCCGCCTGGTTGGTGACGGTGAAGTTGACCGCGGGCGTGCTGCCGACGGTCACCCCGGTAATCGTTGTAGTCAGCGCGGTCGAGGCGGCGAGCGCCGCAGCACCCCCTGCCGTCCCGCCCGCCGTAGTGCCAGTCCCGGCGGCAGTGCTGCTCGATCCACCCCCGCCGCCACATCCGGCCAGAGCCAGCGCCAGTAAGCTCGCCGCGACGCCCCGAAGCAAGTTTGCGCTACCCGGGATATGGCCAATCCGCGGCCAGAACGAGCGATTTTTTTTCATGACCACCCCATTGTTTGAGGACAAACCGTCCCTCAACGCAAAAATACCAGTGTGAGTATGTAACAGACCACGCGCTTGTTAATTTAGCCCCTGAAAGCGCCCCAAAATTTCATCGTCGCCACCAACTCTGCGGCCGTTTTGCAACGATAAGAACCGCTGCCAATCGTAGAGCAGATTGCCGCTTCTTGCAACGCGATCCGCCATGATAGGCACGAGGGTCGCGGCACTCAGTGCCCATGCCCCGTTTTTTGCAACGTACGCAGTTTCTCCGCGGTAGCTTGATTCGGCAAGGCGATTACCAATTCCTTGAGTTTTCCGTAATCGGCGAGAGACATGATGTGTTGCGTCACCAGATCCGCCTTGGAAAGATAGGGACGGCCGGCGATGATCTTCCCGGCTTCGGCGTCGCGAACGCCGGGAAGCTTTTTCAGTTGTGCTTTGCCCGCGCTGTTGATGTCCACCAACTTGATCCTCTTCGCCACTTTAGTGCGCTTGGCCTTGGCGATTGTTTCCTTTGCTTGGGCAACGCCGACAGCCTTGGTGTGCGCACCTGGCGCGGGTTTGCTTTGGTCCGCAAGGGCAAGACTTGCAGAAAGCAGCAAGGCTGCGGCGACCAGTACGGACTGGATGATGCTACGCTTCATGAATTTACTCCTGATTTTGCTGCGAAATTCGGTAACCCTTTTGTAGCGAACACCGCCGGCCTTGTCAATGCCGCCGGCACTCGTGAAATCAACAAAAGGCAACCCGGAAGCGTTACCGCCTCCGGGTTGCCTTTTGGTTCTCCAGCGGGGAACGGCGATCCGTTCCCCGGCGGTTCTTAGCGCGACCAAACGTCGGTCAGGCTGTTCGCTTATGGCACAGCATGCACCACCGCGATATCCGCGATTTGCCCCTTACCATGGCACAGCAGGCAGGTTTCCGAATTTTGCAGGGCGGTAGTGCTGCCCGTCTGGTAAATCGTACTGCGCGCCTGATAGAACACACCACCGTTCTGCTCCATGTGCAGCTTGGCATCGACGCCGTTTGCTGGATCGACTCCATCATGACAGGCAACACAAGCGGTCATGATCGGCGAAATCACCAAGGTTCCGGCGGCGGCCGGCGTCGCTGTATCCGTGGCAGCGTTATAGGAGAAGCCAGCGCCGTATGGGGTATTCGCCGAGACATAGGGAGACAGCGTCACGTCCCCCGCAACGGCGGTCGCGCCAGTGATGTTGTGGCTGCTGGGACTTGGCGTTACTGTGCTGAACAAGCGGTTCGGCACGGCGGTCGCCGACGCGGACGCGCTGAAGTCATAAGTCCCCGGCAAGTGGCAGGTCGTGCAATGGTTCAGAATGCCCGGGTACTGGATGTCAAAGAACCCGTCGGTCGCGGAAGCCGCGGTCGCAGTGAAGGGCACCGTACGCTTGCCAGCCGCATGGATGGAATGCATCCAGTAATCGGCGTTCGCGGACCAACCGCCGGTGTCGGCCCGGTTGGGATTGTGGCAGATGGCGCAGGCGTTCGCGTCATTGCGCTGGCCGTTGTGGAACTGGTCCGCGGTGAACAAGCCGAGTTGCCCGTGGCACGCATTACATTTGCCGGTGTCGACAATCTGGCGCCGCGCCGTGTAACCGGTAGCGACCATCTGCACCGCTTGCGCCGGAAGAGCGAGCCCGCTGGGATATGCGACCGTGTCCAGTCCGTTCACGCCTGCCGACTGCGTGAAGTTGCCGTAGCCGAGGAATGCAGTGACCATCACGGCTTTGTTCGTACCTGAGGTCGGGATCTTGATGCTCGTAAGCGCCGCGGTGTAAAAGCCGCTCGAGTCAGGTCCGGTCAGCGTACCCTTGGTTCCATCCCAGACATTGGCCACCGATGAACTGGCAGTAACGTTGAAGTCGGCCGGGGCGGTGATGCCATCCTGAGGTACCGCATAGGCGATTTCGATGGTCGGTCCGGTTTTGGCGAAGCCCGTCAGCATCTCGGCGCTGCCTTGGGCATTGAAGGTAACCGGAGTACCGTTATTCATAATGCTGAATACGACGGTGGGGTTACCCGTAGTCGCGTCGACGGTGACGCTCTTGATCTGGTAGCTGAAGCTGGCCGCGCCTGGCGGCAGGTTGATCTGCGACGCAATCGGCACACCACCGGTAATAGTGGTCGTCGCGTGGTACACCGGAATGGCAGTGGCGCTGTGGCACAGGTGGCAGTTGCTGTCATCGGCCTGCGCGCCGCCCACGTGCCCGTAGGTACTCGTCGTCAGCCCGGCTTCAGCATCTGCGATCGTGACCCCTTTGCCGGTCGAAAAGTCGATGCCGGCGTGGCAGGAACCGCAAGCGGCCCGGCTGGGCACCGTTTTATAGTTGTCAGCCTGGGGATTCAACAGGTTGCCTGCGGCATCTTTGGAGGTGTCGTCATGGCACTTGGTGCAGTTGCGCAAATCCTGCGGGAAGCGAACGTCGTTAAAGTCGCTCTGACTCGGTTTAGTGGGCGGGTAGCCCCAAACGCTGTAATCCTGATTGAACGCCGACTGCAGCAGTTCACCGGCGTGAATCTTGTGAACCATGATCCTGAAGTCGAGCACGTTGCCGCTGTAGGGATCGGTATTGCCGGCGTTGTGGCAGGTCACGCAGTACTGCGTATCGACGCGACCGCCGCCGTGCAGCGCGAGCTTGTCGTGGCACTGGTTGCAACTGGTGATGTCGACCACCTTGTGATCCTTGCTGGCGTCGGTGACGGGCACCGAGTTGCCGCTGGCGTCGATGGTGAAATCGAAATAGGGGTTGACCAGCACCGTCTGGCCGGCCGCATTCGTGTAACTCAGCTGGATTGCGACGCGACTCGTGGCGTTGGGGTCGAACGCGGTGGCGCCGGTGTTGGCCTTGACGTCGGTGCCGAAGGTATAGGTGTAGTAACCGGCGTCGTTGTAGACCAGCGTGCCGCCCGAGTCGGTCGTGGGCTGCGTGGCACTTGCCAGCACCGGCGTGGGCGTCGCGCCCGGGCCGAAACCCGCGAGGGACGTCACCGTTTTATTAACGTAGCTCACCCATTGGTCGGGAGAGCCATTGGTACCGGGAACCAGCTTGGCGATTATGAAACGCGCATTCGAGGTAGTCAGGCCCTTCACCACGGCGCCGTCGGAAATCACCGTGAAATTGACTACCGGCGGGCTGTTAATGGTCACCGCCGGAACCCCGGCGGCCTGCACGACCGCGAAGGCTGCGGTGGGCGTGGTCCCCGTGTCGTTAGCTGGCGTTGCCGCGGCCGCGGTGATGCTGGCAGCAGCGCCCGCCGGAGTGGTCGGCGTGGTCGGCGTAGTGCCGGAACCCCCTGGTGTCGAGGCCGCAGTACCGCCGCCTCCACCACATCCGGCAAGAGCGCCCGCCAACAGGCCCGCCATTAGCCAGTTAGCCCAACGGTAAACCGTCGAGTTTCGTTTTGTCAGCCCAGAATTATTCACTGCAGCCCCCTTCACGTTAATTAAATTGCATAACCATAGATCTTGTTTGATCACGGACGGCACAGCGCCGGCCGCTTTTCTTGTGATATGGCATGCAAGTTACTCTCCCGCGCACATGCCGCTTTGATTTAGGTCAAAAGCTGATGCCGGGATTAAATTAACGCTGCTAATCGGCTAAGCAGTTATTCTGAAGTGAAATCGATCGTCGCTGTCGGCCTCCACCGCAAATTGCCTCGGTGGACAAGAAACGACCCGGCTGGGTATCCACATCCGGGTCATTCCCTCTGCTTCAGCATTCGTTCTCCTTATGCTGCCGGGGCTTGCTCCACCTTGCCACGGTGTTGCGGTCCACTGCGGCAGAACAGGCATCATGCCCGCTCTGGCGCCGCCGTCGAGCCTACGAAAGTGCAGCGATAGTCCAACTTCCGGTGCTGAGGCGCGGCGTGCCGCGCCTCAGCTTTGTTGCCGTGGCCAAATTTAGGCTAGTTCGCCCATGCCGCATGCACCACCGCGATATCCGCGATTTGCCCAGCGCCGTGGCACAGCAGGCAGCTCTCCGAATTTTTAAGCGCGACGGTGCTGCCCGACTGGTAGATCGAATCGCGACGCGCGTAGAACACACCACCGTTCTGCTCCATGTGCTGCTTGACATCGACGCCAGTTGCTGGATCGACCCCGTCATGGCAGGCGACACAGGCGGTCATGATCGGCGAAATCACCAGGGTGGAGCCTGCAGCCTGAGTGGTTGCTCCGGTGGCAACGCTATAGGAGAAGGCACTGCCGTAATTCGTCCCTGCTGTCACATACGGAGAATTGGTGGCCGTCCCAACGGCTGCGATGGTCCCGCTGGCCGCCGTGGTGTACAGCCGATTGGGCACGGCGGCAGCAGAGGCTGGCGCGAGTGACGCATCGAAGTCATAAGTTCCCGGCAAATGGCAGGCTTGGCAATTTGCCAGCACGCCCGGATAACCGATGTCGGTAAAGCCGTCTATCACTGGGAAGGGTACGGTGCGCTTGGCGGCCGCGTGGATCGAATGCACCCAGTAATCGATGTTGATGGGCCAGCCGCCATTGCCATGATCGGATACGTTGGGCAGGTGGCAAATCTGGCAGGCGTTCGCGTCATTATTAAAGCCGGAATGGAAATCGTGAGCTATATCCGGACTGGTGACTCCGGTGAACAGCCCGAGCTGCTTATGGCAGGCGTTGCACTTGTCGTTGGAGACGACCTGGCGACGCGCCGTGTAACCGGTAGCGACCATCTGCACGTCCTGTGCCGCAAGAAGCAGACCATTCGGATACAGGGTCGTGTCCAGCCCATTAAAGCCCGCGTCCTGCAGGAAACCGGAGTAGCCGAGGAATGCGGTAACCATCACGGCGCTGCTCGGGATTGTGATAGGACTGGCTGTTGTACCGGTAATCACCGCAGTGTAGTTGCCGCTGGCATCAGGCCCGGTCAGCGTTCCCTGGCTCCCATTCCAAAGGGCAGACAACGCTGTGCTGGTACTGGCGTTGTAGTCGGCCGGTGCGGTGATGCCGTCCTGCGGCACCGCAAAGGCCATCTTGATGGTCGGTCCGCTTTGACCAAAGCCTGTCAGCATCTCGGTACCAGCCGTCGCAGAGTAGGCATTCAATGTGACGGCGGTACCATTATTCTGAATCTGGAACACCACCACCGGCTGACCGGAGCTGTTCACCGAAACGCTGCTGATCTTGTAAGTGAAATTGTATGCGCCTGCCGGCAGGTTTCCCGGTGTTGCATCCGGAACCAGCGTCGATGAGCCGTGCGACACGGCGACTTCCGGCGTGACCGTCGCGTGGTACACAGGGATATTGGCGGCGTTATGGCACAGCGCGCAATTCGAATCGTCCGCCTGCGGGCCGCCGACGTGACCATATGGCGAGCTAGTCAGCTGTGTTGCCCCCGGCACCTGGTTTGCCGCCGCGTCGGCTAGGGTCAGGCCCTTGCCGGTGGTGAAGTTGATACCGTCGTGGCAGCCGCCGCAGGCTTTGCGGCTGGGCACGGACTCCCAATCGTCGCCCTGCGCGGTAATGGTGCCCGCAATACCGGTGCCGCCGTCGTTGCTTGCGCCGGCGACATAACCGGTGCCGTCGTGACACGTCGTGCAATTGGTTATCTGCTGCGGGTACATGATGTCGTTGTACAGGACGCCGCCAAAGTTATAGCCTTTCATGACCAGGTTGGAGCCCATGTGGATCTTGTGGATGTGATTGGGAAAATCCCCGACTGCACGATCCTGGATCTTTAAGGTGCTGCCGGAAAAAGTATTGGTCGCAGCATCGAGCGTCGCTTCGGCGCTGCCGTACTTCTGCTGGTCGGTGTGGCACACGACGCAGTATCTGGTGTCGTACTTCGCGCCGTCGTGGAAAGCCGCGGCCGAGTTGTTGCTGACTTTACTGAATGGCCCGCTGGAATTGCCCGCGGCTGGGTTCAGCGTGGGCGACGCTGCCGCCGACTCCAATCCCTTATAGGAAGGCGGGTAGCTGCCAACCGTCCCGGCGCTCACCGAGTCGGCGACGCGACCACCCAGCCGGTCGTGGCAGGCGTCGCACTTGGCGGTGGAAACGATGTCGCGTCCGGAATCGGTTACCGGCACTGCTTGACCGGTGGCGGGGATGAAGTCATAAACGACGTCCAAGGGATGGGCGAGCGGCACCGCGGGGGTGCTAGACACCGAGCAGTCGGGGGTATTGCTGCCAGTGCCCGGGGCTGCGCCGGAAATCTCGATCGTCAAGCGGTGGACGAGGTTGGGGTCGTAGGTCAGGTCACCCAAATCCGCGACGTTGTCGCCGGCAGGCACCGTCGCTGCCGCAACCTCGGCCGCGATCTGCTTCACGTCCGTATAGAAAGTATAGGTGTAGGTCCCGTTGCCATTATCGACCAGGGTACCGCTCCTGTCGGTATCGGGGTGCTCAGGCACCGAAGGATTGACGGCGCCGGTCGTCGCGTTCTTGGTCGGCACCGTCATCACGATGTAGTTCACCCAGCGGCTGGGTGCGGTGCCCGTGCCGGGTACAAGCTTGGCCAGCGAGAACTGAATATTGGTGAGCATGGGCACCGTCATCGTCGGGCTCTCGCATGTGTTCCCAAGCCCGGTGACCGCGTTGCCATTGCCGTCCGTCACCGAGAAGGTGACCGTGGGGGGGCTGTTGATGGTGACGCCGCCTACCGTGACGGTTGGCGTGAGCGTGGGGAAGACGGTAGACGCCGTCCCTGCTGCGGCGTTGCTGTTTAATGTGATCGGCGCCGTGCCCGTCGGAACCGGAACCGTCGGCGTGGTCGGCGTAGTCGGCGTAGTGCCCGAACCGCCACCCGTGGTCGAGGCCGCCGTACCGCCTCCTCCCCCGCAACCAGCTAACGAACCGATCATCAGGGCGAGCGCACCCCATCGATATAGTGTGGATTTCATTTTTACCCCCAAGATTTAAAAACCAACAACTCGAATCCGATATAAGCCGTGCTGAAGCTGAAGGCCTGCCGCGCCATTTCTTCTTTTCTGATTGGCAACACCGACACACGCCCGAATGAATTCCTGGATGAATGACACTTTCCCGCAAACTACTTTTGCGTAAAAGTAATTTACTCGCGACAAAAAGTTCGATTTTGATTTAGATCAACCGGTCTCCATTCCAAATCGTGCGGCAATGCTCATCTTCTTTTATCGCGACGTCAGAAAAATTAATACGTCGTCTGACGCGCATCGGTGCCTCAGCAGCACGTATCTCGCGCGTGCACGGCCGGCGCTAACGCCAGCGCGGTCGCGCTAGCGTGCTGCCGAATTGCGGGCGAGGGATGGCCGGCACCATAGTCGCGACGGGGTGCCGTTAAGGCTTTCTGCCGGGAGTAACACCGATTTCAGGCGTGAACCACGAACGGCCTCCGCCGACGCGACGGATTCGCGCGTGGCGACACGCAACCGGCTTGGTCCCCGTCTAGGGGTACAAGCCGCGCAGATGCCGCGCTTCGAGGATGCGCCGGCACGCGAGGGTAAACGCCGCGGTGCGCAGCGTAACACCCGCCTCCGCGGCCGCCGCCCACAGCCCGTTGAATGCGTCGCTCATGATTTTGTCCAGCCTGCCGTTGACCTCTTCCTCGGTCCAGAAATAGCTGGAGATGTCCATCGCTCATGCGTAGCGGATCAAACCTGAACGGCACTCCACCCACGCCCCTGGACTGGTGGAATACCACGCTTGCCGTTAATCACGCGCCGCGTTATGATCGGTGCGTGATCAAGACGTTCAAGTGTGCCGACACCGAGGCCCTCTCAAGGGGGCGGCGGGTCAAGCGCTTCGTCAATATCGAGTCCGTCGCCCAACGCAAACTGCGTCAGTTGCAGATCGCGGGCCGGCTGGACGACTTGAGGGTGCCCCCGGGCAACCGGCTCGAGGCGCTCAAGGGCAATCGTGCCGGGCAACACAGCATTCGCGTAAGCGATCAGTATCGCATCTGCTTTCGCTGGACCGACTCGGGCGCCGAAGACGTCGAGATCGTCGATTATCACTGACGGAGAACGAACATGCGCAAGCTGAAGCCCGTGACACCTGGCGAACTGTTGCTAGAAGAATTTCTGCTTCCGATGGGCATCAGCCAGTACCGGCTTGCGAAGGAGATTGGCGTGCCCGCCCAGCGCATTGGCGACATCGTGGCGGGCAAGCGCGCGATTACGGCAAACACTGATTTGCGCCTGTGCCGATTTTTCGGCCTTTCCAATGGCTACTGGCTGCGAGCCCAGGTAGCCCATGACACCGAAGTCGCAGAAGACACGCTCGCCAAGGCATTAGCGAAGATCAAGCCTTGGGCAGGCGCGAAGGAGCATGCGGATTCTTCGACGTGAGCACACGCGCGCAAACCGGGGACCATCCCCAATTTCCATTCAAGGGTACAGTCCGCGCAGATGCCGCGCTTCGAGGATGCGCCTGCACGCGAGGGTAAACGCCGCGGTGCGCAGCGTGACACGCGCCTCCCCGGCCGCTGCCCACAGCCCGTTGAATGCGTCGCTCATTGACGGTGACGCCGCCGGCGTTGGCGATCACGTCGGGCACCACCACAACGCCGTGCGCGGCGAGGATGTCGTCGCCTTCCGGCGTGGTCGGGCCGTTCGCTCCTTCGATCAGCACGCGCGTGCCGGTCAAAGTCTCCGACTCGACGGATTTGCGCGGGGCGAGGCCCCCGTCAAAGTCTAGCGGTAGACCTCGCCGCGATGGCCGACACGGATGACATACACCACCAGCTCACGATCGACCAGGTCGCAGACAATGCGGTAATCGCCCACGCGATACCGCCAAGCGTGCGCATCGCCTTGCATCGCTTTACCCCTGCCGCGGGTCGCCCTGGGCGAGTTCTTCGAAAAATTGAGTATCCGGCGCTGTACCGGCCGGTCGAGCTTGGAGATCTGCCTTTCGGCAGCCGCAGTGAATCTAATTCCCCAGGCCAAGGCGCTGCTTTATCTGGTCGAGCGTCGCGGTGCGACCTCGGTGCTTGCGCGATGTGAGCACAGCCTGATAGTCGTCGGCGTCCTGCAGGTACTGCGCCACAGCGTCGAGCACCAGTCTTGCCTTGGATTTGCGCGCACGCCGCGCTTCCCGCGACAAGGCGGTATCCAGTTCCGGGGGGAGCTTCACTTCCAGCATGGCGGGCCGATCCTGCGAGGTGTAATCACGGCAATTTTTTCACGAGCACATGCTCAAGGATAAAGCCCGCGCAGATGCCGCGCTTCGAGGATGCGCCGGCACGCGAGGGTAAACGCCGCGGTGCGCAGCGTGACACGCGCCTCCCCGGCCGCCGCCCACAGCGCGTTGAACGCGTCGCTCATGATTTTGTCCAGCCTGCCGTTGACCTCTTCCTCGGTCCAGAAATAGCTCGAGATGTCCTGCACCCATTCGAAGTAACTGACAGTGACGCCGCCGGCGTTGGCGATCACGTCGGGCACCACCACAACGTCGTGCGAGGCGAGGATGTCGTCGGCCTCCGGCGTAGTCGGGCCGTTCGCGCCTTCGATCAGCACGCGCGTGCGTATCCTGCCGGCGTTGGCGGCAGTGATCTGCTGCTCCAGCGCGGCGGGGATCAGGAACTCGGACTCCAGTTCCCAGAACGCCGCGTCCGGAATCGGCTTCGCGCCGGCGAACTCGGTCAGGGGTTTGCCGGCTTGCTGATGCGCGACCAGTTTGACCACGTCCAGTCCGGCCGGGTTGTGCACCGTCGCGTCCACGGTCTGCACCGCAATCACTTTCGCGCCGGCTTTTGCAAAGCAGCGCGCCGCGGCGTCGCCGACGTTGCCGAAGCCCTGGACGCAGACGCGCGCGCCTTCGAGCGGCAGGCCGATCTTGGCCGCCGCCGCGCGCCCGCAGACGAACACGCCGCGTCCGGTTGCGTCGCGCCGCCCGCGGCTGCCGCCCAGCGACAAGGGTTTGCCGGTCACCACCGCGGTCGAGGTCGCACCGTGCATCATGGAATAGGTGTCCATCATCCAGGCCATGATTTTTTCGTTGGTGTTGACGTCGGGCGCAGGAATGTCCTTGTCCGGGCCGATGACGATGCCGATTTCGCTGGTATAGCGCCGCGTCAGGCGCTCGAGTTCGGGTTCGGACAAGCGGCGCGGATCCACGCGCACGCCGCCCTTGGCGCCGCCGAAAGGCACGCCGATGACGGCGTTCTTGATGCTCATCCAGCCGGCCAGCGCCATCACCTCGGACAGGGTGACGTGCTGGTGGAAGCGCACGCCGCCCTTGCCCGGACCGCGCGACGTGTTGTGCTGCACGCGATAGCCCTCGAAGTGCGCGACGGTGCCGTCATCGAGCTTGATCGGCACATCGACGATGAGGATGCGCTTGGGCCGCTTCATCGTTTCGACGAGGTACGCGAGTTCCCCGAGCGAGGAAGTCGCGCGGTCTACCTGCTGCAGGAACACGCCCCAGGAACCGACGCCCTCCGGCTCCAGGTAGGAAGGCAATGCATGTGCTGGGTTCATATTGGGTCCTTGAGAAGGAAATATGGATGTCATACTGGGGAGCATGTCATTCCGAGGGCTCGGCCCGAGGAATCCGCTTTTTCGGCCGGCGGCAAGACAAAAAGCAGATTCCTCGCTGCGCTCGGAATGACAGTTTTCTTGCAGTTCTTAGGTGTGCAGACCCATGCGATCGCTGGCGACTGAATTGTGCAATATCAGGCGTCTTTCGATTCGAGCGCGATGTGCCGGCGCAGTTCGCGGTAGCGCGCATCATAGTCCTCGCCGAACAGCGGATCGGAGCCGTTCGGAATCGCCGCCATCACTTCCTCCCAGTCCTGCTGCGTCAACAACTGTTCCGCGCGCGGCACGATGTCGCGGTCTTCGAGCGCGAGATGACGGCGATAGTACACGAGGTAGGTCGCCGCCGCGGCTTCCACCTTTGCGCGCTCGACCACGACATCCTCGACGACCTGCTCCAGGTACTTGAGCAGTTCGGTGCCGGCTGCGGCGATCACCCGATGCTCCTGCATCAGCTGGTCGACCATGGGTTTGGTCGCCGGGTCGCGTTGGGCCAGCCGGGAAAACGCCACGTCCTCGCGCGCATGGTGATAGCGGTCCGGGAAATAGCGCAGATAGCTGACCACATCGAGCATCAGCTCGAAGTTGGGCTCGTTGTCGGCATGGAACGCGGTGACCTGCCGCTCCAGCAGATCGAGCAGCCGGGTGAAATGCCTGTGCTCGGCGTGCCAAGAATCGATCACATCAGACATGTGAACCTCCCACGGGATGTCGGCGCGAGCGTACGTCCTGCCTAGCGCAGGCCGGGACCGGGACCTGTGCCGCCGCCGCTACCTCGGCCCCCGCCGCGTCCGCCCGTGCGACCGATCGTCCTGCGACCGCGGTTCCTCGGAGAATTATGCGTCTTTTCCGGCCGCGGCATCTTCTGCCCCCGCGGCCGCGCATTCCTCGGCATCGCGCCCTGGCCCTTGCCGCCGACCATGGACTGCACCCGATTGATTTCGTTAGCTACCGCTTCGACGTTGATCGCATACATCGAATCCGGCCCGTGCAGTTGCAGAGCTTCTTTCTCCTGCTCGAGCAGCACCTGCAGCTTGCGCAGCGCCTCGCTGCACGAAGCGGCCAGGCCCGACTCCTTCTCGGTTCCCTGGCGATGCATTTCGATGGCGGCGATGCCATCTGTCACTTCGTCGCTTGCCATTCTTGTGCTCATGCCAATAGCTCTCCGTATTTTCCCTTGGGAACGCGCTCAAACGCTGCGGTGGCACCCTGTGCCTGCTTGCGGCGCGCGATTCGCGCCGCGCCCGGTGCGGCCTCCTGCCGCTTCAGAACTCCGGCCAGGCGCTCGCCTGGCCGCGCTGACACCAGCCCCGGGGCTGGCTGAGGGGCCGGCCGCGCTCGGGCGGCGTTACCCCCAGCGGCGAATCATACTATAAACTGCGCCGGCTTCGCGCTGCGGTGTTTGATCAGGGTCAAGCGTGGTGCGATCAGTTCGCCGCCGGCGCAGGCTTGACATTGCTCAAGCAGGGCCCGCAGCATCGGCGTAATTTGTCCTGCGGAAGCCTCAATTCTGGAATTGCCTTGGACCCAGCCCGCGAACAAGATTCGATGCGCGCAGCCGGCACCGGCGCCGCGGACCTGGACCGGCTGATCGCGGCACTGCGCGAACCGGCGCGCTATCCGCATGCGGTCGCCAGCGTCGAACTGCTGCAAACCCACATCTCCTGCATCCTGCTCGCCGGCGACTATGCCTACAAGATCAAGAAGCCGGTGAACCTCGGCTTTCTCGATTTCAGCACGCTTGCCGCGCGCCGGCACTATTGCGAGGAGGAGCTGCGCCTGAACCGCCGCACCGCGCCGGGGCTGTATCTGGATGTGCTCGCCATCGGCGGCAGTGCGTCTGCGCCGGTGATCGGCGGCGGCGGCGCGGCGATCGAATACGCGCTAAAGATGCGGCGTTTCGACCAGAACGATCTGCTCGACCGGATGGCGCGCGGCGGCGCGCTCGCGCCGGCGCACATCGACGCGCTCGCCCGCGGCCTGGCCGTGTTCCATGGGCAAATCGCGCACGCAGGCGCCGATGACGCATATGGAAGCCCGCAGCGCATACTCGCGCCCGCCCTGCAGAATTTCGAGCAAATGCTGCCGCTGATGAGCGCAAAAGCGGACATCGCGCTGCTCGCGCGGCTGCGCGACTGGACTGTGCGCGAGCACGCCGCCCTCGCCTCGGTGTTCGCAGCGCGCAAGCGCGACGGCTGGGTGCGCGAGTGCCACGGCGACCTGCACCTGGGGAACATCGCGCTGCTCGAAGGCGTGCCCACGCCTTTTGACGCGATCGAATTCAACCCGGACTTTCGCTGGATCGATGCCATGAATGAAATCGCGTTCCTGGTGATGGAGCTCTTTGATCACCGCCTGCCGCGGCTCGCGCATCGCTTCCTCAACGCCTATCTCGAATTGACCGGCGACTATGCCGGCCTGCGCGTGCTGCGCTTCTACCTCGTTTATCGCGCGCTGGTGCGCGCCAAGGTCGCCTGCCTGCGGGCGCATCAGCCGGGGATCGCGGCGCAGGCGAAGAGCGAGATCGAACAGGAGCAGCGGCGGCATTTGCAGCTTGCAGAACGCCTGGCCGCGCCCGCGCACGCCGCGCTGTTGATCATGCATGGCCTGTCCGGGTCGGGCAAGACCACCGTTGCGCAGGATCTGCTCGAAGCGCTGGGCGCGGTGCGCCTGCGCTCGGACGTGGAGCGCAAGCGCCTTTATGGCCTCGCGCCGCAAGCCCATTCGGACTCGGGGCTGGATGCGGGCCTGTACACGCCCGGCGCGAGCGAGCGCACCTACGCGCGCCTGGCCGAACTCGCGCGCGAGCTGCTCGCCGCGCGCTATCCGGTCATCGTCGACGCTGCCTTTCTCAAGCGCGAGCAGCGCGACCGCTTTGCCGCGCTCGCGCGCGACGCCGGCGCGCGCTTCCTCATCGCCGATTGCACCGCTCCGGCAGAGACCCTGCGCGCGCGCGTGGCCGCGCGCGAACGCGAAGCGCGCGACGCCTCAGAGGCCGGGCTGGCGGTGCTGGAGCGTCAATTCACGACCGCGGAACCGCTCGCGCCGGACGAGGCCGGGTATGCGATGACCATCGATGCGCGCCACGGCGCCGGCGCGCCTGAAGCGGCAGCGCTGGCGCGGCGCCTGGAATTACAAGCGCCATGAGCAGGGAGCAGGGGCCCCATGAAATGGGGATGCGACCAACCGCGATTGCCGCCAGCCGCCGACTGTGGCGACGCCTGAACAAGCACTTTGGGCCGGAGGCGGCGGCATGAGCCAGCGCACCCGTCTGTTTACCGCCGAATCGGTGTCCGAGGGGCATCCGGACAAGATCGCCGATCAGATTTCGGATGCGATTCTGGATGCCTTCCTGCGCGAAGACCCGGGCGCGCACGTCTCCTGCCAGAGCTTCGTCACCCACCGCCTAATCGTCGTCGCCGGCGAGTTCAGGACGGACGACACCCTGTTCCGGAAGATCGAGGCCGACGCCGACGCGATGGTGCGCCGCACGCTGCGCCGCATCGGCTATCGCAGCGCCGCCGAGGACGAGGACACCGGCTGCGATCCTGAAGCGGTGGAAATCAGGCTCGCGTTCAACCGCCAATCGCCGGACATCGACCGGGGAGTGAGCCGCGGCGGCGGCGTGATCGGCGCCGGCGACCAGGGCATAATGTTCGGCTACGCGTGCGACGAAACGCCGCAGCTGATGCCGCTCGCCTCGGTGCTGGCGCACGCGCTGGTGCGGCGCCAGGCCGAAGTGAGGAAATCGGGCACGCTCACCTGGCTGCGACCGGACGCGAAAGCGCAGGTCACCCTGCGCTGCGAGAACGGCAAACCTCTGGCCGTCGAGAAAGCGGTGCTCTCGACCCAGCACGCGCGCACGGTCACGCTCGAGGAACTGCGCCCCGCGCTGCGCCGCGAAATCATCGAGGCGACGATACCCGAAGAACTGCGTGCGGCCGGCTTCGAATGGCTGATCAATCCCACCGGCCGCTTCGTCGTCGGCGGCCCCAAAGGCGATACCGGGCTCACCGGCAGGAAGATCATCGTCGACAGCTACGGCGGCAGCTGCGCGCACGGGGGCGGCAGCTTTTCCGGCAAGGACCCGACCAAAGTGGACCGCTCCGCGGCGTATATGGCGCGCTACGCGGCGAAACAGGTGGTGGCGGCGGGTCTCGCGCGCCGCTGCACATTGCAGCTCGCCTACGCGATCGGCGTCGCCGAGCCGCTGTCGATGGACGTGGATACCCACGGCACCGGACGCGTGGACGACGCGAAGCTGGAACGCGTCATGCGCGGGTTCTTCGATTTCACCCCTGCCGGCATCATCGCCGCGCTCGACCTGCGACGGCCGATCTATGCGCAGACCTCCGTATACGGGCACTTCGGGCGCGAACTGCCGGATTTCACCTGGGAGAAGACCGACCGCGCCGGCGCGCTGAGGCACGCGCTCCTCGGATGAGCGCGCCAGCGGAACCCTGCGTTTCCCGTTTGCATTAAACTACGTCCCGCAATCCTTTACTTGAATCGGACGCGACGGCACGCGCGCAACGCGCGCTGTCGCCGGACGAGGCCCACATGACGACTCCTCCGTTCCTCACGCTGCACGAGCTGGTCAAGAAAGCCCGGCAAAAGCTGAATCACGACAATTGGGACTATATCGTCGGCGGCGCCGAAACCGAGACCACCGTCAGACGCAACCGGCTCGCCCTCGATTCGATCGCGTTCCGCCCGCGGGTGCTGCGCGACGTCAGCCAAGTCGATCCGTCGATCAGCTTTCTCGGGCGCAGGCTGCGCCTGCCGGTCTTCCTCGCCCCGGTCGGAGGCCTGGAACATTTCGCAGCGGAAGCCGGCGCCGCGGCCGCCAAAGCGGCGGCGCAATTCGGCATCTCCTGCATGCTGAGCTCGGTGTGCGAACCGGGCCTGGAAGCCGTGGCGCAGGCGGCTCCCGCGGCCCTGCGCATCTATCAGCTGTACGTGCATGGCGATGCTGACTGGGTCGACGCTATGGCTGCGCGCGCCATCGCCGCTGGCTATGGCGCGTTCTGCCTCACGGTGGATTCTGCCTACTACAGCAGGCGCGAACGCGACCTGGCGAAGCGCAATATCCGTCGCGACAACGTGCCGGGAAGGGAATTCCAGGCCCGCTTCACCTGGAGCGACGTGGCCCGGCTCAAATCCAAGTTCGCGATTCCGCTGATCCTGAAAGGCATTGCGACGAAGGAAGACGCGATGCTGGCGCTGGAGCACGGCGTCGACATGATCTATGTCTCGAACCACGGCGGACGCCAACTTGACCACTGCCGCGGAACCATGGAAGTACTGCCCGAAATCGCGGAGGCGGTCGGCGGCCGCACACCCATCATGATCGACGGCGGCTTCAGTCGCGGCGCGGACATCGTCAAGGCGCTCGCCGCCGGCGCCAGCCTCGTCGGCATCGGCCGCATGCAATGCATCGGCCTGGCCGCGGGCGGCGAGGCCGGCCTCACGCGGCTGCTCGAAATCCTGGAACAAGAGATCCGGCTTTGCCTGGGCTTGCTCGGGGTCAACACCTGGGCAGAGCTCGACGCGTCGTATCTGCATCCCGCGTCGCCCGTCGGCAGCGGCACGACGCTGGGCGCATTCCCCTTGCTCACACTCGACGAGCAGTCCTTCTACTGAACTGCCGCACGATCCCAACCAGTTAAAGGCACCAACATGCAATGGACTGAACGGCGCGAGCGCTTCCGCGCGATACTCGAAGGCAAGGCTTGCGTTCATCCGGCTTCTGTATTCGACCCGATTTCAACCCGCGTCGCCGCGGACCTCGGCTTCGAGCTCGGCATGTTCGCCGGATCTATCGCTTCGCTGGCGGTGCTGGGCGCGCCCGATCAGACGCTGATCACCCTTACCGAATTCGCCGAGCAGGCGCACCGCATCTGCCGCGCCAGCGAGCTGCCGCTGCTGGTGGACGCCGACCACGGCTACGGCAATGCGCTCAACGTCATGCGCACGGTGGAAGAACTCGAGACTGCGGGCATCGCCGCGCTCACCATCGAAGACACCGCCCTGCCCCAGGCGTTCGGCGCCGCTGCCGGCGTAAAGCTGACCTCCATCGAAGAGGGTGTGGGCAAGATGAAGGCCGCAATCGCTGCGCGGCGCGACCCGCGCCTGGCGATCGTGGGGCGCACCAGCGCCATGACCGTCGGTGGCCTGGAGGATGCGCTGGCAAGAGCTGCGGCCTATGAAGCGGCGGGCGTCGATGCGCTGTTTTTCCTCGGCGTGCGCACGCGCGCGCAACTCGAGGCGCTCGCCGCGCGCTGCAGGCTTCCCATCGTGCTCGGCGGCGTCGGCGCCGATCTGAACGACTGCGACTACCTCGGCGCACACGGCGTGCGCATCAGTCTGCAGGGACACCAGCCGTTCCTGGCGGCGGTGGCGGCGGTGCGCGAGACCATGAAAGCGCTGCGCGAGGGCACGCCGCCGGCGAAGCTCGCGAACATCGCGTCCGCGCAGCTGATGCAGCAGCTCAGCCGCGATGCCGATTACGCGAGTTGGAGCGAGCGCTTTCTCGGCGGTGCCAAGAAATGATCCGGCGACCGGCCATACCGCCGGACAACGCGCCGCTCGCGGCGCCGGCAACAGCCGTTTTTGAAAATCAAGGAGTCATGAACCCATGGAACTGCCCGACTACCAGACCCTCAAGACCGAGATCGCCGCACCGCACGTGCTGCTGGTCACCCTCAACCGGCCGGAGATCGCCAATGCGCTCAACACGCAGATGGGCCGCGAATTTCTCGACCTGTGGACGCGCCTGACCGAAGACGCAGGGGACGTGCGCTGCGTGGTGCTCACCGGCGCGGGCGACAAGGTGTTCTGCGCCGGCGCCGACCTGAAGGAGCGCAAGGGCATGACGCGCGAGCAATGGCAGCGTCAGCACGAATTGTTCGAGCGCCATTATTGGGCCATGACCGACCTGCCCGTCCCTCTGATCGCGGCGGTCAACGGCCACGCCTATGCCGGCGGCTTCGAAGCCGTGCTCTCCTGCGACTTCGCCTACGCCGTGCGCAGCGCGCGCTTTGCGCTGACCGAAGTGACGCTGGGCATCATGCCCGGCGCCGGCGGCACGCAGAACCTGCCGCGCGCGGTGGGCGAGCGCCGCGCCAAGGAAATCATCATGACCGCGCGCCCGTTCTCCGCGCAGCAGGCGTACGACTGGGGCGTGGTCAACGAACTGTGCGAGCCGGGCGAACTCATGCCGAAGGTGCTCGATACTGCGCGCACCATCGCCGGCAATGCGCCCTTGTCCATCCGGCAGGTGAAGAAATCGGTGCGCTACGGCATGCAGATGGAGCTCAAGACCGCCTTCCGCTTCGAGGTCGAGGCCTACAACCACCTCGTCGAAACCGAAGACCGCTACGAGGGCATCAGCGCCTTCAACGAAAAGCGCAAGCCCGTTTTCAAGGGAAGATGAGCCAAAAGCTATCGACGTCATCGTGGTTCGTGGGTCGTGGGTCGCGTGTCGTGGGTCGTGGTACGAATCACGAACAACGAACCACGAATCACGTTTAACGAACCACGCTTTATCCCAGCGTGCGCAGGCTTTCCTGCTCGTCGAGTCTGGTCAGGACACGGTACAGGCTGTCTGCGTCCAGGCGCTCCGCGCTTGAGACGCAATCCAGAAACTTTGCCTTGAGTTCCTCTTCCCGCAGCGGCAGCTTGGCATTGCCGCGCGCGAAACGGATCTCGCCCGAGTCCAGTTTGCGCCCGTCGCGCAGTTCGAGCACGACCCGGTCGTTCAGCGCGAACACCGGCTCGATCGGGCAATGCGTGTCCACGGTCGCGATGCCCACCTTTCCCATCAGCTCGCGCAGCGGCGCTTGCGCTACGAATGCGTCCGTGAGCTGCGCCAACCCGACTTTGCGTGCGACCAGCGCCGAAGCGACCGCGAATTCGAGGCTGAACTTGGCTTCGAGCCCGGTTGCCGGCGCGTGGTTGCGCAGCATCGAGGCCTGTGCCGCGCCTATGGTAGCGTCGATGCGCTCCACATCCTGCGGCTTCAGGTCGTGCGCTTTGGCGATATCGAGCAAGGCGTCGATCACGCGGTGCGCCGAATAGCACATCGGGTATTTTTTGATCGACAGGCCGCTGTCGAGAATGCGCAACTGCCTGCCCAGGCCGGGCGCCGCGCGCTCACGCTCGGCGCGGCCCTTGGGCGAGAGTGCGGCGAGAAAACCCGCCGGATGTTCGAACGCGTCCGGCGCGGCGTTGAGCCCCATGGCCGCGAGCCGCACCGCCTCGATCGCGCAGGCCGCGGCGCGGCCGGCGTGCAGCGGCTTGGTCATGGTGCCGAAATTGGCTACCAGCCCGCTCGCCATGCTGGCCGCGATGGCGAGCGCATTGCGGCAGACCGCGGGAGAGAGCTTGTGCAGATGCGCCACCGCGGCGGCCGCGCCCACCGTGCCCATCACCGCGGTCGGATGCCAGCCTTTGAGGTGATAGGCATCGGGCTCGCGCGACAGCAGTTCGGCCCAGACTTCGTAGCCCACGAGATAAGCGCGCAGCGCGTCCGCGCCGGATGCATCCAGGTGCTCGCCCTCCGCCAGGACCGCCGGCACCAGCACCGCGCTAGGATGACCGCCCAGCGCGACGTCGTCGTAGTCGAGCGCGTGCGCCGCGGTGGCGTTGATCAGGGCGGCATCGGCCGCGCTTGCGCGCCCAGTCCCGAACAGCACGCGCGCTTCGTCTGCCGCGGAACGCCGCGCCGCGACGATCTGCCGCACGATGCCCACCACGGGCTCGTCTCTGCCTGCGATCATGGTGGCGACGGCGTCGACGAAGCCGGCGCGCACGATGCGCGCCGCCTCCTCCGGCACCACAGCGCCGACGCTGACGAAATGCGCAATCGAATCGCTCAGCCCGGGCATACAAGTATTCCTATTGAGTGAACGCGGCGAACGCTTCCGCCGGAACCGGATTGCCGGCCAGGTAACCCTGAAATTCGTCACAACCGTTCGCGCGCAGAAAATCGAGCTGCTCCTGGCGCTCCACGCCTTCGGCCAGCGCCGTGAGCTTCAGCGTTTTCGCCAAGTTGATAATCGCGATGGCTATGGCGCGTTCATCCGCATCGGTGCCCAGATCGTCGATGAAGGACCGGTCGATCTTGAGCTTGTCGATCGGATAGCGTTTCAGATAAGCGAGCGAGGAGTAGCCGGTGCCGAAGTCGTCGATCGTGATCCTGACGCCGAGCGCGCGCAGCCCCGCCAGCGCGCTGCCGACGATGTCCTTGTCCATCAGCAGGCTTTCAGTCAGCTCGAGTTCCAGATAGCGGCCTTCGAGGCCGGTCTCGTCCAGCACCCGCTTCACGCTGGCCACCAGGTCGCCGCGGTGAAACTGGGCGGCCGACACGTTGACGGAAATCGGCAATGCGGGATGGCCGGCGGCCTGCCACGCCATATTCTGGCGGCAGGCTTCCCGCAGCACGTAGTTTCCGATCTCGTCGATCAGTCCGCGCGTCTCGGCGAATTCGATGAATTCCGACGGGTCGGTCAGGCCGCGCTCTGGGTGGCGCCAGCGCACCAGCGCCTCGATGCCGGTCAGTTGCAGGTCGCCGACGCGCAGTTGCGGCTGGTAGTACAGCACGAATTCGCCGCGCTGCACCGCCTGGCGCAGCTGCGACTCCTGCTCCAGCGTTGCAACGCCTTCGTCCACCAGCCCCGGGG
>Ga0307377_10000447_pt1 | contig 54613 bp, 50 predicted proteins | sample TR3MG_FD_202535 | JGI IMG/M metagenome (GOLD analysis project Ga0307377, IMG submission 202535) | Soil microbial communities from Risofladan, Vaasa, Finland - TR-3 | ecosystem: Environmental > Terrestrial > Soil > Coastal area > Acid sulfate soil | place: Finland: Risofladan, Vaasa | collected... | reverse complement strand
AGGGCATGAGGTGGAGGTCTTTCTGCACCTCTTTTTCCTCGAAGCGGCGGCCGATCAGGCGCTTGACCGCATACAGGGTATTCTTGGCGTTGGTGACCGCCTGGCGCTTGGCCGAGGCGCCGCACAACACTTCGCCGTCCTCCTGGTAGGCGACGATGGATGGCGTGGTGCGCGCACCCTCCGAGTTCTCGATGATCTTGGTTTGCCCGCCTTCCATGATGGCGACGCAGGAGTTGGTCGTTCCCAGGTCGATGCCGATGATCTTAGCCATAGTGTGTTCCTCGATGAATTAAATTTGCCTGACTGGAATGTGGGGTTAAATCCCCGCGCTTCAAGCGTTCTTTGCCTTGGAAACGGTGACCAGGGCGGGCCTGATGACGCGGTCGTGAAGGAGATAGCCCTTCTGCATGACGTTCACTACCTGATTGGGCTCGCACGTGGCCTCGACCATGGTCATCGCTTGGTGCCGGTGCGGGTCGAATTTCTCGTTGACCGGGTTGATTTCCCTCAAGTTGGCCTTTTCGAACACGGCGTCAAGCTGCTTCAGCGTCAGTTCGACCCCGCTTTTAAGGCTTTCCAGCGTAATATTCCCGGCCGCCAGCGCGGCTTCCAGGCTGTCGCGTACCGGCAGCAGCGCTTCGGCAAGGTTGTCCACGCCATACTTGTGCGCATTGGCAATGTCGACTTGGGCGCGTTTACGCAGGTTTTCGGTTTCGGCCTTTGCGCGCAGCCAAGACTCCAAGTGCTCTTGCGCCTTTTGCTCGGCTAGCCGCAGCTGTTGCTCCAAGTCAAGAGCGGGTTCCGCCCTCGGCCCCGGATCCGCTTCGGTTGCAGGTGCAGTTGGGTTCTCCGCCGCCGCCTGGGAAAAACCAGGTTCCTGATCCGCCATTGCTTGCCTCCGTTGAATTGACCCAGAAAATATTGGGGCAGGTCAGTGCATTTCAAGTGGGGAGGCAAACCCCGGTGGCACGCAAATTATTTGCCCGGTTCCGCAACAGGCGCGCCGGGCGCGGGACAGTAAGCTTGGGGGGGCACTAGCCCGGCGCGCCCAGCGCGGTGGCGCGCACGCGTGCGCGCTCGAGTTCGTCTGCATCCGCAGTGCTTTCGCCCCAGCCGCGCACGTGCTCGAGGGCGATTTGCGCCAGCGCCCGGATCCAGGCGTCGCTTTCGTTGAGGCAGGGGATCGCGTGGAATTCCCCGCCGCCCGCATTGAGAAATTCGGCCTTGCCTTCGATGCCGATTTCCTCCAGCGTCTCCAAACAATCGGCGACGAAACCGGGACAGACCACATCGACCCGGCGCACGCCCTGCTTGCCCCATTGCGCCAGCGTCGCCGCGGTATAGGGCTGCAGCCACTCGGCGCGGCCGAAGCGCGACTGGAAGCTGAGTTGGTATTGGTCCGGCGCCAACGCCAGCGCCTCGGCCAGCAGGCGCGCGGTCTTCTGGCACTGGCAGTGATAAGGGTCGCCGCGTTCCAGGGTATAGCGCGGCAGTCCGTGAAAACTCATCAGCAGCTTGTCCGGCTTGCCATGCAGCGTCCAGTGCTTGCGCACGCTCTCGGCCAGCGCCGCGATATAGGCCGGATGGTCGTGGAAGTGCTTGACCATGCGCAGCTCCGGAATATTGCGCGTGCGCCGAAAGCATTCGGACACCGCGTCGAGCGCGGTCGCCGTGGTGCTGGCGGCGTATTGCGGATATAGCGGAAGGACCAGAATGCGTTCGCAGTGCTGTTGCTTCAGGCTGGCCAGCACCGAGGCTATCGATGGACTGCCATAGCGCATGGCGAAATCCACGACCAGCGCCGGGTGGCCTTGAGCGCCGACGTACCCGCGCAGCAGCTTCGCCTGGCGCACGGTATGCAGCTTGAGCGGCGAACCCTCAGGCTCCCAGATTTGTGCGTATTTGGCCGCCGATTTGGCCGGCCGCAGGTTGAGGATGATCCCATTCAGGATCAGCCACCACAGCGGCCGCGGAATTTCGACCACGCGCGGATCGGAGAGAAACTCTTTCAGGTAACGCCGCACTGCCGCGCGCGTCGGCGCCTCGGGCGTGCCCAGGTTGATCAGCAGGATCGCGGTGCGCACCCGTGTTCCGTGCGCATACGCTGGTTCGGCCAGGTAGGGCATGGTCTGTGGCCGCAGACCGCTCAGTTGCCGGAAAGCGCGCTGGAGAGCAGCTTCGCCGTGATGTCGACGATCGGGATGACGCGTTCATAGGCCATGCGCGTCGGGCCGATCACGCCCACGGTGCCGACCACCTGTCCTCCGACAGTGTAGGGGGCGGTGACCACGCTGCACTCATCCAGCACCGAGGCGCCGGATTCCCCGCCGATGAAAATCTGCACGCCTTGCGCGCGCGTGCTCATGTCGAGGATGTGCACGAACAGTGTTTTCTTGTCGAACAGATCGAACAGTTCGCGCAGCCGCGCCATGTTGGAGGCGAGATCGGTCGAGTCGAGCAGATTTTTCTCACCCGAAATGACGTAATTTTCCGTGTTTTCGCTCAAAGCCTGGTTGCCCGCTTCCAGCGCCGCCGTCATGAGCGCGGTCATGTCCTGGTGCAGTTGCTTCAATTCCTCCTGCACCCGACGGCGGATCTGGTCGAAGGTGAAGCCCGCATAGTTCTGGTTGAGGAAGTTTGCCGCCATGGTGAGTTGCGCCGGCGTATAAACTTTGTCGGTAAACAGGATCCGGTTCTGCACGTCCCCGTCCGGGGTGACGATGATGAGCAGAATGCGCTTTTCCGAAAGTGCGAGAAACTCGATGTGGCGAAAGGCGGCGCTTTTGCGCCGCGGCGAGGCCACCACCCCGGCGAAATGCGACAACTGCGACAAGAGTTGGGACGCCGAACTGATCAGGCGCTGCGGGTTGTCCGGATGCAGATTTCCTTCGATTTCCTTCAACTCAACCTGCTCCAGCGGCTTGATCGTGAGCAGGGTATCGACAAAAATGCGGTAGCCTCGCGGCGTGGGTATACGCCCGGCCGAGGTGTGCGGGCTGGAGATGAATCCCAACTCTTCCAGATCCGACATGATGTTGCGGATCGTCGCCGGTGACAGATCGAGTCCGGAGTAACGCGACAGCGCGCGCGAGCCGACGGGCTGGCCTTCGGCGATATAGCGTTCCACCAGGGTTTTAAGCAGAATCTGGGCGCGGCGGTCGAGCATGTTCACATTCTAACCAAAATTTACCGTTCTCCATCAACACGAAATGGGGGCGATGTGGTTTAATTTCAACGCCATGCCACCCGCGTTCAAAACCGTCGCACTGATCGGCCGCTACAACACCGCCGAAATCGCCGAGTCGCTGCTGGGTTTGGCGGATCTGCTGCAGCTGCGCGGTTGCGCCGTATTGGTGGAACAACAGACGGCGGCCAATATCGGCAGGAACGGCTTTGCCACCGCGGATTATGCCGAGATCGGCGCGCGGGCCGATCTCGCGGTAGTGCTGGGCGGCGACGGCAGCATGCTATCGGCGGCGCGTCATCTGGCCGTCCATGGCGTGCCCCTGGTCGGCGTCAACCAGGGGCGGCTCGGGTTCATGACCGACATCGCGTTCTCGAAAATGCGCGAAACCATCGAGTTGCTGCTTGCCGGCCAGTACGCCATCGGCGAGCGCACCATGCTCGAGGCGCGGGTGCTGCGCGGGGAAAAGGAAATATTCAGCACCCAGGCACTCAACGACATCGTCGTCAATAAGGGCGGCACCGGGCGCATGATCGAGTTCCTGGTGCATATCGACGGCCAGTTCGTCTACGACCTGCGCTCCGACGGCATTATCGTGGCCACCCCGACAGGATCCACGGCCTACGCGCTTTCGTCAAACGGTCCGATCCTGCAGCCGAATGTGCCCGGTATCGCCCTGGTTCCGGTGTGTCCGCATACGCTGTCGAACCGACCGATTACGGTAAGCGATCGCTGCGTGATCGAAATTACCATCAAGCAGCGCGCCGCGGGCGCGCGCCTGCATTTCGACGGCCAGCCGCATTCGGAGCTGGCTGCCGACGACAAGGTGATCGTGCGCCGCGCGCAACACGCCATCCGCTTCGTGCATCCGCCCGGCTACAGCTATTACGCCATGCTGCGCGAGAAGCTGCACTGGAGCGAAATGTAAGAGGCCATTTCGGCATCACTGAAATGGCCCAGAATTTGGGGAGCACGAGGGGAGACGCCCCAGAGGTCTCGATCCCGCTTCCTCGGTCCCGTTTGACGGGAGACGGGACGATTCCCTCGGGGGATCCCACCAGGGGACTTCCTCCGGGGCGTATCCCCTCGTTTCGTAAGGAGCTGTAAATATGCTGCGGACGCTCAGCATCCGCGATTTTGTCATCGTCGATTCGCTCGAGCTCGAATTCAATTCCGGCTTTACCGTGCTCAGCGGCGAAACCGGCGCAGGCAAGTCCATTCTCATCGACGCGCTCGCCCTGGCACTGGGCGAGCGCGCCGATGCCGCCGTGGTGCGCGCCGGCTGCGAACGCGCCGACGTCAGCGCCGAGTTCGATATCCAGCTCTTGCCCGGACTCGCCCAATGGCTGCGTGCGGGCGAGCTCGAAGGCGATCCCGGTTCGATCCTGCTGCGGCGGGTAATCGACCGCAACGGGCGCTCGCGCGCATTCGTCAATGGCCGGCCAGCTACGCTCAGCCAGTTGCGCGAAGCCGGTGAACGGCTGGTCGATATTCATGGACAGCATGCGCACCAATCCCTGCTCAAACCCGATGCCCAGCGCGCCCTCCTAGATACGCACGCCGGCCTCGCGCCGCTCGCGGCCGAGGTGGCGCAGGCGTACCGGCACTGGCAGAAACTGGCGCAGGCGCGCAGCGAGTACGAGACCAACGCGGCGCAGCGCAACGCCGAACGCGAGCAGCTGCAATGGCAAGCGCAGGAGCTGGAGCGTCTGGCTTTGCTGCCGGACGAATGGGAGGCAGTGCAGGCCGAGCACACACGTCTGGCGCATGCGGCCGGCCTGATCGAGGGCGTGCAGGCGGTGCTCGACACGCTGTCGGACGCGGATGCCGCCTGCCTGCCGCTGCTCTCGGGCGCGGCCACGCGGCTGGACAGCCTGCAAGTCTACGATGCGCGCCTGGGCGAGGCGCTCGAACTGATCCGCTCGGGCGAGGCGCAGGTGCAGGAGGCGGTGTATGCGCTGCGCCACTACGCCGACCGGGTCGAACTCGATCCGCAGCGGCTGGCGGCAGTGGAGGCGCGCATGGAGGCGATTCACGGGAGCGCGCGCAAGTTCCGCCTTGCGCCGCAGGAATTGCCCGCGCACCTGCTGCAGCTGCAGGCCCGCCTGGCCGAACTTGAGATTGCGTCCAATCTGGAGGTCCTGGTAAAAGAGGAGCAGCAGGCGCGCGTGAGCTTCTTCGACCTGGCGGCCAAGCTGAGCGCGGGCAGAAAAAAGGCCGCCGTCAAGCTCGGCAGGGAGGTCACGCGGGCGATACAGCAACTCGCCATGGCGGGGGGCAGGTTCGAGGTGGCGCTTAACCGCTACCCGCCGGAGGGCAGCGTGCACGGCTTGGAGCAGATCGAGTTTCTCGTCGCAGCCAATCCGGGGGTAGATGCGCGCGCCCTGGCCAAGGTGGCCTCCGGCGGTGAACTATCGCGCATCAGCCTCGCGATCCAGGTTATTACCAGCAAGGCGGCGCTGGTGCCGACCCTGATTTTCGACGAAGTGGACGCGGGCATCGGCGGCGGCGTGGCCGAGATCGTCGGGCGCCAACTCAAAACGCTGGGGCGCGAGCGCCAGGTGTTGTGCGTCACGCATCTGCCGCAGGTGGCGGCGCAGGCCGATCGCCAGTGGTCGGTGAGCAAATTCGGCGTCGAAGGCGGGGTGAAGGCCGCGGTCGCGGTGCTCGATCGGAAGGGGCGCATCGAGGAGGTGGCGCGCATGCTCGGCGGTACCGAGATCACTGCGACCACGCGCAAACATGCTGCGGAAATGCTGAGTCTGGGTTAAGCTTGCAAAAAACCGGTTTCTTTGCCAGAACCAGGGAGATGATGATGCATGAGATGACGATATTCAAATCGGCGACCGGCTCAGCGCGGGTAATCGCGATGGCGGTGCTGGCAGTGATACTCGTCTGCGCCTACGTCGCATTGGATTTCTATACCGGCGGACAGCAGAACGCGAGCATGGTGGAAGGACGCGGCGGTGCCATCGTCGGCGCGCTGTCTACCTATAAGCGCGAAACGGGCAAGCTGCCCGATGCGCTGGAAAAGCTCGTCCCCAAGTACCTGCCGTCGCTCGCCAAATGTCCAAACGGCCAGCCCTACGCCTACAAGCCGGTCGGGGAGGACTACACGCTCACGTGCCAGGACGTGCTGTTCAAATCCAAACCTTATCAGTACGACTCGAAAACGCGGGTGTGGGCGGGCTAGCCTGAAGCCCTTGGCGCCTGTGGCCCCGGCTGCTTCAGGCGTTCCTGGGCAGCGCTGCCGGGTTCTGTTTGTGCCGCTCCCTGCGTTGAGATAGAATGCCCGGGCATTTAGGCGCGTAGCTCAGCTGGTTAGAGCATCACCTTGACATGGTGGGGGTCGTTGGTTCGAGTCCAATCGCGCCTACCAAATTCCCCAAAGCCAATCAAACGATTAAGGGCCCGCAGAGGCTCGTTTGGCACAAATTGGCGTAATTGCCGCGTCAACCTTGGCAAGGTGGCGCTTGTTCGCTTTGCCTTCGATCCAACGCGCGTAATCCGAAAAGAATACGCTCTGATCGTGCCCGAACTGGGCGGTCATGCAGGCGGGGTCCACGCCGTTCATCAGGCACATCGTTGCGTAGGTGTGCCGGGTTTTGTATGGTTTGCGCTAAAGAATGTTCTTGAGCGCCTTCAGCGTGTGCTACCGGTACGTGTCATTCTGCGAACGGGCATCGTTCCATGGCCGCGTACCTCTGGTCAAGGCAAGCCTCAAGCATTGGGTTGAGGATGGTCATCTTCCGTCCGCATCAGGTATACCCGACACAAGGGGCACGCACAACAGCGGATATCCCAGTCAATAACCTATCGGTATCTTTATGCTTGAAAGTTGCCTTGGCCAGAAGTACGAGGTTAATGTCATTATCGGCAATGCAGTTTGAAAGTTGATATTTTCATTCTAGGGTGCCCGTTCCGTTGGCAAAACGCGGAAAAAGCAGTTGATCAGCTCCCAGTTCCTTCGATTGATGGTTGCCGCGTCCTTGTATCGTGCCCGAAGCGGAAACAGCATATCTACCCCCAATTCTGAAGTGAGCTTTCAGAGCGCGAAGCAAATTGGATGCGATCCATGACATGCGATATCATCCGCACGCGATGCTGCAAGGCTGGAACGACGCCTTGACCCAGCGCGCGAAAACACGATCCCCTCAATTCGGTGCCAGGCTGTCAGAATGACGCTGCTGCATTCCATTCTCGGCGACATCGTTTCACCCCGGCTTGATCTCGACGACATAAGCAGTTGGCGCGCGCGCGTCCTGTCCGTCGTCCTGATTGTCGGCGTGGTTCTGGGCTTAATCGTCGTGGTGCCCAGCGTTCTGATTGCTTTGCGTGTCGGGTTGTGGCCTGTCGCCATCATTGATGTCGTCGCCTTTACCTGGGTCGTGACCATCTGGCGGCATCGCACCCTATCGTTTCGCGCGCGAGCTTGGCATTTTTGTGCGCTCCTCTATCTGCTGGGCTCCTCGTTTCTTTTCACAATAGTTGCTGCAAGCGAAATTTGGCTGATGGCATTTCCCGTGATGGTTGCGCTGCTGCTGGGTATGAAGCCCGCACTATTCGCTATCGCCCTGAATGCCGTCACGCTTCTGGTGGTCGGTTATCTGGCCAATTCGGATCTTCACCTCCCACTGCTCGGGGTGCAAGGGCTGTTGGAATGGGCGGTCATCACCCTCAACTTCACCTTCGTCAGTTTCATGATCACGCTTTCGAGCATTGTGGTGCTGGAAGGACTGGAACAGTCGCTCGAAAGAAAGCGTGAGGACGAGAAGCGCTACCGCGCTCTGGTCGAACTCTCGCCTATCGGCATATTTGTCCATCGCGACGGAAAGTTTCTCTACTTAAACCCCACCGCGATCCTGTTACTCGGCGCCACGTCTGCCGGCGAGTTGATTGGCAAATCCATTATGGAGATTGTTCATCCCGATTTTCGGGATATCGTAAGGAAACGCGTCGAACATGCCCGCGCGGGAACGTCCAATCCGATGAACGAGCAAAAACTCGTCAGACTGGACGGCGGCATCCTGGATGCGGAAATCCAGGGTACTCCCATCCAATACGAAGGCGCTCCGGCGATTCAGGTCAGCTTCCTGGACATTTCCGAGCGCAAGCAAGCGGCAGCCGCGCTTGCCAGAGAATACAGGAGGAGCGAAGTATTGTTGGGCAACGCCAGCGATGGTGTACATATTTTCGATGCTGGTGGAAATATTGTGGAGGTCAGCAATTCCTTTTGCGCCATGCTCGGGTACTCCCGCGAGGAACTGATCGGCGCCAACGTGTCGCTGTGGGATGCAAGGGAGTCGCCGCAGGAGTTGAAGCAAGGTATTGCAAAGCTGATGGGGACGGAAGATCGCACGCTATTTGAAACCCGTCACCGGCGCCGGGATGGAAGCGTAATCGATGTCGAAATCATTGCTCAGCGACTCGAACTGGACGGTGATACCGTAGTTTTCAATTCTGCCCGCGATATCACCGAGCGCAAGCGCCTGGAGGGAATGCATCTTCAGGCGCAGAAGCTGGAGTCGCTCGGTACGCTGGCGGGGGGCATTGCGCACGATTTCAACAACATCCTGGTTGCAATCCGGGGCAACGCCGATCTGGCAGCCAAAGACATCGGGCCGGATCACGCCGCGGCGCAAAGCCTGGAGGAAATAAGGAAGGCCGGCGCGCGGGCGACTGAACTGGTGCGCCGGATCATGTCATTTGGGCGTCCCCGGGAGGCCCAGCGGACCGTCGTGGACTTGGGCGCACTGGTAGACGAGGTGCTGAAACTCCTGCGCTCCACGCTCTCTGCCGCCATCGCGCTTAGAATGGAGTTTGCCGAGGATACGCCCGGTGTACTGGCCGATGCGGGACAGATCCACGAGGTAATCGTCAATCTGACAACCAACGCGGCCTATGCCATCGGCTCCAGGGCGGGTACGATCGAATACCGGCTGGAACCGGTCGAGGCAGACGGACAGCTCGCGCGGCGCATCGCCGGTATGGAAACAGGGTCTTATGCGCGTCTGACGGTGAGCGACAGCGGTTGCGGAATGGACGCGGCCACGCTGGAACGCATCTTCGATGCTTTCTTCACCACCAAACCCGTGGGTGAGGGAACGGGGTTGGGGCTGTCGATGGTGCACGGAACCATGAAGAGCCACGGCGGGGCTGTGACTGTGGAGAGTAGCCCCGGCAGAGGGTCGAGCTTTGCCCTGTACTTTCCTGCGGCCGGGGAGATGGCACATACGGAAGAGTCCGTCGCTCCGACGCAGCTGGCGCCCACCACCGCCGGGCACCGGGTGCTGTACGTGGACGACGAGGAGGCGCTGGTGCTGCTTGCGAGCCGGGTGCTCTCGCGCCTGGGGCATCGAATCAGCAGCTTTACCGACCCGCGGGAGGCGCTGGCGGCGTTCCGAGAACGTCCACGGGACTATGACGTCGTGGTGACGGACCTGTCGATGCCGCACATGTCGGGCTTTGAGTTTGCAAGCGAAGTGCTGGGCGTGCGCCCGGGCATGCCGGTGCTGATGACCACCGGCTACGTCCGGGCCGGGGACGAAGACCATGCGCGTGCTGTCGGCATTCGCCAATTGATCCTCAAGCCGGCCACCATGGACGATCTGGGCCAGACGCTCGACCTGATGTTCCGCAAACAGGACGAAGAAGAAAATCGATCTGCGTAGGCGAAGACCGTGAAGCGGGAGTTGGCGCGACGCAGGGATCCGACGGTCAGTAATGGGGGCGTGACCGGCTATTTCCGCTAGAACTGGGCGCGTGGTTGACGACGAGGCCCCGCGGTCCGCGAAAACCTGTTACCGGCCGATATCCCGCTCGATAACGTATCAGTGGCAACTGTGATAGAGTCGATTCGGTACGCTTGGACATCTCACGCGTCTTCATTCTGCCGCTGTCATGGTGCCATCGAACCTCAATCACTCCCCATCCTTGTCCAGGGAGCAATCCGAGCGGCGGAGCAATTTCGCATGATTCGAGGCCTGCCGCGTCGATTCAAATTCGAGTGGGCGCTGCTCGGCATGGCGCTGCTGAGCATCGGCGCCGTGCTTGGCTACTGGATTTATGCGGATCACGGCGAGATCGAGGCAGCCGAGGGAGAACGGCTGCAAGTCCAGGCGCGGGTCATCGAGGAGAATTTGGGGAGCCAACTGACGGGCATCGACGCGGCCCTTGCCGGAATCCGCAATGACGTGGTGCGGTGGAACGGCAACAGGATTGTCGTGCAGCCATCCCGCCGTCTCAGTGTATTGAGCGAAACGATACCGGGAGTGCGGACTTGGATCATTCTCGATGCCGCCGGGACAGCGCTGGCTTCCAACCGGAGTGCGCTGGTCGGCAGAAATTTCGGCGAACGCGATTATTTCAAGGTTCCGCGCGCGCGACCGAAGGCGGACACGCTTTACGTTTCTCCGCCTTTCAAAAGCGTGGCTGGCGTGGTCACCATCGACCTGACGCGGGCGCTGTTGGACCCGTCCGGGCGCTTTGCCGGGGTCATCTCCGCTTCCCTGGACCCGGCGTATTTCGACGTCCTGATGCGCTCGGTACTGTACGCCCCGGACATGCGTGTCGTCCTGTCGCACTGGGACGGAAAAGCCTTCGTGTTCATGCCGCACAGGAAAGAACTGGAAGGAATGGAATTCGCCATACCCGGTTCTTTCTTCAGTCGTCACCGGGAAAGCGGACGGAAAGCCACGCTGCTCGTCGGCACCGCCCTATCCACCGGCGATGAACGGATCATGGCCTCGCGCACCATCGATCGCGGCGACCTGCACATGGATAAACCGTTGATCGTCCATGTCAGCCGGAATCTTCCGGCGGTCTTCGCCGCCTGGCGCAGGGACGCCCAATTGAAGGGTTCCATTTTCGGGATACTGGTCGTGGGTGCAGTTTTGGGACTGTTGCTGTTTCAGAGGCGGCGCCAGGCATACGAGCGGCTTTTGGAGGGCCGGTTGGCCGAGCGCAGGCAAGCGGAGGAAGCGCGGCTCGAGGACGCGGAACGGCATCGGATCATTCTGCAGACTGCGTTGGATGGTTTCTGGCTGGTCGACAGGCAAGGGCGCCTGCTGGAAGTGAACGAGGCCTATTGCCGCATGAGCGGGTACGGCGCCCAGGAGCTTCTGTCCATGCGCGTGTCCGACCTGGATGCAGATGAAAAGCCCTACGACACCGCCGGCCACATGCAAAAGGTCATGGCGCAGGGTGAGGACCGCTTCGAATCGCGGCACCGGCGCAAGGACGGGAGCGTATTCGACGTTGCAGTCAGCGCTCAATTCCATGCCTTCGAAGGCGGGCAGATTGTGGTTTTCCTTCAGGACATTTCCGGGCGCAGGGCTGCGGAAGGAGAATTGCGCCAATTCAAGGCCATCATCGACTCCACCGACGACGCGATCATCGGCAAATCGCTGGAGGGAATCATCAGCAGCTGGAATCCGGGTGCCGAAACGGTATTCGGCTACAGCGCCGAAGAAGCGATCGGCCAACCGCTGCAGATGCTGATCCCGCCGGGAAGGGAGAAAGAGGAACCCGAGATTCTGGCGCGCCTCTCGCGCGGGGAAAGAGTCGTGCACTTTGAGTCCGTTCGTCGGCGCAAGGACGGTCAATTGATCGACGTCTCTGTCACGATCTCGCCCATTTTTAATGAAGAGCGCAAGGTAATCGGCGCTTCGAAGATCGCCCGCGACATTACCGGGCGCAGGCGTGCCGAATCCGAATTGCGCACGCGGTCCCACGCCATCGAACAGAGCCCGGCTTCGATCGTGATTACCGATCCGGCGGGCAACATCGAGTACGTGAATCCGCGGTTCGAGCAGGTAACGGGCTACACCAGGGCTGAGGTGCTGGGGAAAAATCCGCGCGTCCTGAAGTCCGGCATGAATCCCGAGGGGCTCTACGTCCAACTCTGGCAGGCGATTACCTGCGGAGGAGAATGGCGCGGCGACCTGTGCAACCGCCGCAAGAACGGCGAGCTGTTTTGGGAGTTTGCCGTGATTTCCGCGGTTAAGGGTCCGAACGGCAGGGTAGAACACTACGCCGCCGTGAAGGAAGACATAACGGAGCGCAAGCGCGCCGAAGCGGCGCTGAGAGAAAACGAGCGGAACCTGCAGCTCTTCATCGACCATGCACCGGCCGCCCTGGCGATGTTTGACCGCGGCATGCGTTACATCAGCGCGAGCCGCCGCTGGCTAAGCGACTACGGCCTCGGGGATCGTGAATTGCGCGGACTGTCCCACTACGCGGTTTTCCCGGAGATTCCGGAGAATTGGCGCGAAATCCACCGCCGCGCCCTGGCTGGCGAAACGTTGCGCGCAGACGCGGACCGCTTCGGGCGCGCCGACGGTTCGGTACAGTGGATCCAATGGGAAGCGCGGCCGTGGTATGTATCAGGTGGCGAAATCGGCGGCATCGTGATATTCAGCGAAGACCTTACCGAGCGCAAGCGGCTGGAAGAGCTGCATCTTCAGGCGCTGAAGCTGGAGTCGCTGGGTACGCTCGCGGGCGGGATCGCGCACGATTTCAATAACATTCTCGCTGCGATCCGGGGCAACGCCGATCTGGCCGCCGAGCATGTGGGGCCGGATCACGCCGCCGCGCAGAGCCTGGAGCAAATCCGTAAGGCCAGCCTCCGCGCGCGCGACCTGGTGCGCCGACTGATGACTTTTGCACGCCCGGGCGGCCCGCAGAAGCGGGTGGTGGAATTGGGCGCCGTGGTGTCCGAGGCAATCAAACTGCTGCGTCCGACCTTGCCGGCCAGCCTGTCGCTGTCAACGGAGTTCGATCGCGGCGCGTCGCATGTGCTGGCCGATGCGGGGCAGGTGCACGAGGCAGTCGTCAATCTCACCACCAACGCGGCATACGCCATAGGCGCACGCACCGGCTCCATCGAATACCGGATCGATGCGGTGCAGGTGGATGGGACGCCTGCGCCGGGCATCCCGGCCCTGACGGGCGGGCGCTATGCGCGCCTGACCGTGACCGACAACGGCCGCGGCATGGACGCGGCGACGCAGGAGCGCATTTTCGACGCCTTCTACACCACCAAACCGGCCGGTGAGGGAACGGGGCTGGGGCTTTCGATGGTGCACGGGATCATGAAGAGCTGCGGGGGGGCGGTGACGGTGGAGAGCGCTCCCGGAAAGGGCGCGAGCTTCGCCCTGTATTTCCCCGCGGCCAGGGAAGAGGCGCAATCGGAAGCGCCGCGTTCTGAGGTATCGATGCGCCCTGCGGTCGCGCGACGGGTACTGTATGTGGACGACGAGGAGGCATTGGTAGCGCTGGCCAGCCGGGCGCTCTCGCGCCTGGGGCACCGCATTACCGGTTTCACCGATCCGGAGGAGGCGCTGGAGGCCTTCCGCGCGCATCCGCAGGACTTTGACGCTGTGGTTACGGACCTGTCGATGCCCCACATGTCGGGCTTCGAATTTGCAAGCGAGGTGCTGGGCGTCCGGCCCGGCATGCCGGTGATTATGATGAGCGGATATCTGCAAAGCGACGACGAGAGCAATGCGCGCGCAATCGGCATTCGCGAGGTGATGCTCAAGCCGGCCACCATGGACGATCTCGGCCGGGCGCTCGATGGGATCTTTCGCAGCCGCGAGCAGGCCGGGAGGCAATCCGATTGATTAGGCGTGAGCTCTTTTTTTTCGGCTCGACACCGATAAGCAAGCATGGGTACGTGCGCTGAATTTGCGCCAGCCTGCCCCGAGGCTGAAGCCGCTTGGCACGCATGGAACGATGACGCAGCCAAGGCACGGGAGCCGGCCAGGATCTGAGGGCGGTTCATACTGACTGGCGTACCGCCAGCACTGCCTGATTGCGCAGGGTGCGCAGCAGCTTGATCTCGTCTTCCTGAATCTTGACCGAATTCGCGCGGTCGGCGTCCGCGTAGATCATGCCGAAAGGCTTGTCCTTGATCACGATCGGAAACAGCAGAAAGGCTCCCGCAGAGAATTCCTTGCGATACCAGCCTGGGAGACGGGTCACGATTTTCGGGTCCGCGGTATCGGTGATGAATACGTCGATGTTCTTCTGCAGCGCGACGTGAAACACATCGGGCACGAAATCGAGGGCGAAATGAAACTGGTCGACCATGGCAGCGATGCCGTCGCCCAGCCCGAACCGTCCCGCCATGGCCGCACACCTGGGGTCGTGCACGGCGAATATCACATGGTCGAAGCCTATGCCGGTATAGATCGTCTCGATGATGATGCGAAGGATGTCGTTCAGGCTGCTGCCCTCAACCATGGCATTGGTGATGTCCTGTATTCCGCCGGAAAGCACATCCTTGCTCACCCGCGCCGGTTCCCGCTGCGGCTCGGGCGGTACGGTCGCGGCGACGTGCAAGCCCATGCGCGTGGTTTGCACGATCTCTTCGGTTTGTGCTGCCGCGCGCGGCATGAGTTGGGTGACGTCGTCGTCGGTGTCCGCCGATGCTTCTTCCAGTACGCCGAGTTTGCCGGCGATGTTCGGGTCGAGTTTCCACGCTACCGCCACTGCGTATTCCTTGAACTTTTCCAAAGACCGGATGAACATGCCCTCCGCCGCTTTTGGACTCAGCTTCAGTCGGCCTTTGTATTTTTCAAGGATTCCGGCGGTGCGTTTCTTTTGCTCCTGCGCATCGCTGTCCACCACCGCGGCGGACAGATCGGTTGCCATGCACGCGATCAGGCGCGTAGTCTCGTCCGCATTGGCGTGCCCGCGCGGTGCGCTGTGCGGCGGGCTCTTGGCCATGCTGCCGATTATTTTCTGCGGGAATCCCCACGATTTCGCCACCCCCTGGCCGAGTTCGGTGTAGCTCGCGCCGAGCACCTTCCTCGAGATTTGTTCCTCGTCGGCTGGGCTCAACGCAAGAAGTTTTCCAATTTCTTCGGCCTCCTCGGGAAAATAGTAGATGGACAGCAGGCGTCCGAGGTTGTGCATCATGGCGCAGACGAAGGTTTCTTCGGCGTTGCCGTAGCCCTGGGAAATGCATATCTCCTTGGCGATCGTTCCGCCGAGGATTGCCTGCACGCACTCGACCATCAGATCCTGCGCCTGGTTGCGGTTCTTCAAATGGTCGAACAGCAGCAGGCCCAGAACGATGTTGCGTATGGTGTCGAAGCCGAGCCTGTAGACCGCGCCGGAAATCGTGCTGATGTTGCCGCGGCCCAACGGGTTGTAATAGCTGGAATTGGCGAGCTTGATGATCTTGTTGGTGAGCGCGAAATCCTTGAGCACCGCGTTGGTCAGCGTGGTGACGCTGCCGCTGTCGGAGAAGATGATATTGTTGACGTTGGAAATGGACTCCGACATCGCCGGGAATTCCTTCTTCAGCTTGATGCGCCGCAGCAGGAATTCCACCGTCCCGCGGCCCTCGGCCGCGGCCGGCTTGGACAATTCTGCATCAGCCGCTTGCTGCAGGGACTCGTTCATTTCCACCACTGAGTCGTAGCGCGCCTGCGGATCCCTGGCCACCGCCTTGCGCAGGCAGGCGACGATTTTTTCGCTCAATCCGGTGCAGGGGGGGAGAACGATGGGTTCGTGTGCGATCCTGCGTAGCAGCGCGTCGATGTCGCCGCCATTGCTCCTGAACACGCGCTCGCCGGTCAGCATCTCGCAGAACACCAGGCCCGCCGCGAAAATATCGGTTCTCGCGGAATACTGCTTGCTCTCGATATATTCGGGCGCCATGTAAGCAGGAGTGCCGATCAGATCCTCGTCGATGCCGACACGGGCACCGTCGAGCCAGCTCAGTTGAGTCCTGGAAGCAGCGCCGAAATCCATGATGCGCGGCGTGCCGTCGCGCCCGAGCATGATGTTCGCGGGCTTGATGTCCCGGTGCAGCACACCGTGCTCATGCGCATGGGCCAGGCCGTCGAGCACCTGCGTTGCGATTTTCAACGCACGCTCCGTCGGCAGGGCGCCGCTGCGCTTGATCAGCGCCTCCAGGGTTTCTCCGGTGACGTACTCGAACACGAGGTAAGGCGTGCCGTAGTAGTCGCCCGCCTCGAATATCGGCACGATGCAAGGGTGCTTCAAGGCGCTGACAGAGCGGGCCTCGTGCAGGAGCATTTGCATCTCGTCCCCGGTCGCCGCAGTCAGCGTCTTGATCGCGACTTCGCGCTTGAGCGTCGGGTCGTGCGCAAGATATACGATCCCCTGGCCGCCTTCACCGAGGACTTGCCGGATCTGAAACCGGTCGATGGTCGTTACGCTGTTCTGCAGTGAATTTTCCATAGGCGGCTATCCGAGTGTCCCGGTACAGCTATAACGTCACAAACGCGGCGAACTTGACCCGGCCCATGCCGCCGTCGGCTGCCGTAAGCAGGCGTACAACACCCGGACGCGATGCGCCGATCGTGTCACGCGGCGGCGCTGAGGAGGTCCTCGTTCAGTGCGACTATGTCGTCCGCGCCGATGCCAAGCGTGCGCAGCACGAAGCGCTCGGCGCTCGCCCAGTCAGGGCACAGCCCCTGATTGGCGTGCAGCGCTGAGATCTGCTCGGCGAGCGCCCCGAAGGCGACGAACTTCGGGCCCGGCGGCTTGGCTGAAAGCGCGCCCTGCTCCATCGGCCCGAATTCGTGATGGCAGGAAACCGCTTCGCAAAGCGGCTCTGGCAGCGACCAGCTCCGGGTGAGCGCGCCTGCGACGCGCGCGTGATTGAAGCGGAAATGGGTGTCCTCGATGCGCGTGAACCGGGCGCCCGGGATTTTCGCGCTTTGCTCCATGATGTCGGCGTATTGCGGAAACTTGCGCAGCATCACCAGCATTCCGCAATCGCGAAACAGCACATATGTGTGAGCTTCGTCCTTGTCTATGTCCCTAAAGCGCGCCGCGATCCCGACCGCGACATCCGCCACGCGCATCGAACGGTCCCAGAAACGCTCCATCGCGGCGCCGGAGGCGGGCGGGAAGGCGCGCCGCAACAGGAGTCCGCTGATCAGGTTCGCGCTTGCGCGCAGGCCGAGAATCGAAAGCGCCTGCTCCACGCCGGTCGCTTTTTTCGCCAGGCCGTAGAAGGGCGAGTTCACGGTCTTGAGCAAGGCGGCCGACAGACCGATGTCGGTGCAGACCAGGGCCGCCATCCGGCGCAGGTCCGGGTGCGGCGAGTTGAACTCCAGCTTGAACCTGTGAAGGATGGCGGGGCAGGGCGGAATGTCGAGTTGCTTCACGATGCGTTCGGCCTCCCGCATGAGCACATCGAAACCTTCTGCGTGTTCCATCATTGTGTGTCCCGCTTGCGCGTGCAGGGGCCGGCGCCAGGCGTCGGCGCCGGTTGTCGCCGGACCAAATCGATTGCGATTGCGCATCCCATGAAATTGTCCAGAAATTGCCTAGCGCGTGTTTGCGCCGCGGTACGCTCTTCGGCCAGTTAACGCCAGCGTTGGCCGAAAGCTTAGAGGCCATTGCAGCATGTTCCCTCGTCTTGCAACGCAATCGTAGCCTGCGATCCGAGCGGGCAGGGCGGGGGCTCAAGTTCCGGCGCCGTCGGCCGATACTGTCTGAGTCGCAGTGGCCATGATCCGAGGTGTTTCTTGAGTAGAGCCCAGGCTCCGGGTGCAAGGCGTGCGCCGGTGCGCGATGACGATATGCCGGCGGAAGAGCCAGCCGCCGCGGCAGCCTGGCGTGTTCGCACGCGTGCTGCTATTGGGGGCGGGAAAGGCGCGCTGCTTGCGGCAGCGCGTGTTGCGCTCGATAACTGCATCGCGTTTCTGCAGGGTTTGCGCAGGCGCGCGGGAGCCGCGGCGGAGCGGGACGCACCCCGCGAGCACGAACGCCCGGGAAAGCGCGCGACGGCGGGGCGGCTGGTGGACGAAGCGGCCGCCGAGGCGGTGATCGCGCCCAAACCGCGGCGGCGCCTGCGCCGTTTGCTGGTCTACCTGTGTGCGATGCTGGCCGGTGCCATGCTCGGGACGGCGCTCGCTTACAAGCTGCTGGCGCAATTGCTCGAGCGGCAGGCGCTGGAGATTCAGCGCCAGGAATTGAGGCTGTCGGGCTATTCGAAATCGGTGTCGGAGCTGAAAGGAAAGCTCGCGCGGCAACAAGCGCAGCGGGCCGAGGTGGAGGCGCGCCTGGCGAAATCACTGGCCGAGAATGCAAAAACACTTGAGCAAATGCGCGCGCGCCAGACGAGCGCTCTCGCCGGGCGCGCGCGCACTCCGTCGCCGGCGGATGGGGAGGACCGTGGTGACGGCATTGCGCGCAAGGCTCGCGGTGGCTGGACTGGCTCGGGCAACTGCACCGTGGGCAGCGGCGATGTGCGCTCGGTGCTCGCGGGCTGCATCGCCGAGATGAACCGCAGGTAGCCGGCAAGCGCGGCAGATTCGGGCTTCAAGTTATCCGCGCGCCTGCCGATAACCAGCGGTAAGCATGAGGTTTCGATCCGCGGATCTAGGGACGTGGGACAACTAACTTGACGCATTTGCACACGCTTTTCATGGCCGACTGCCGCAGGGTGGGTCGACGGCGCCGTTCCGCAGGCGAGGGGCGCCGCGGCTCCGCATTGAATCACGGGCATGCGGGTGGGGCGCCGCCGCGCACAGCGCGGCGGGCGGAATGCACCGGCTTTCGGGTCGAAATTTCATGCATGGCCGACAGGAGCAGACCTTGGGCGCGGTCATAACAAAGCAACACATCCGCCTTCTGATCGTCGAAGACTCGGAGGACGATGCGCAGCTGCTCTATTCAGAGTTGTGCCGGACAAACAGCAACATCAGCTATGCCAGGGTGGATTGTGCCGAGGACATGCGCGCGGCACTGAGCGACGCGGAGTGGGATATCGTCATTTCCGATCATTCCATGCCGCGCTTCAGTTCGCTCGAGGCACTCGACCTGCTGAAGGAAAGCGGCAAGGACATACCGTTCATCATTTATTCGGGTGATGTCAGCGAGCACGTAGAGGTTGCTGCGATGTGCAGCGGAGCACAGGACTCCATTGTAAAGGGCCACTTCGCCCGCTTGCTGCCGGCGATGGAACGCGAGATCCACGGCGCGGCGGTGAGGCGGGCCAAGGAACAGGCCGATGCGCACGTTCACAGGCTCGCCTTTTACGACAGCCTGACCGCATTGCCTAACCGCAACCTGTTCTACAAACACGTGGGCCAGGAACTGCAGCAGGCCAAAGGGCGATCGGGGGCACTCTATGTTATGGACGTCGACAAGTTCCTGCGCGTGAACAACTGCTTCGGCCACAAGGTCGGCGACGCGCTGATCTGCCAGATCGCGCAGCGCTTGCAGCAAAGCGTGCCCGAGGAGGCAATGGTGGCCAGGAGCGGCAGCGACGAGTTCGCCGTGTTTCTCGGCAATGTTTCCACCGACCATCAGGCGCGCGACGTCGCGGAACGGATCAGGGAGTCTTTTTCCAGGCCGTTCATCGAGGATGCGCTGGAATTCTGCCTGTCGATAAGCGTTGGCATCGTCTTGTCGCCGCGCGACGGCGACGACGCGCCCGAACTGCTGATAAACGCCGAAACCGCGATGTTCCGGGCAAAGAGCATGGGTGGAAACAATTGCCAGTTCTACGCGTGCGAGATGGCCGCGGTGGCGGCCGCGCAGTTGGTACTCGAGGGCGCGCTGCGCAAGGCGGTGGTGCGGGGAGAACTGCTGATCGAGTACCAACCGAATCTGAACGCCGCTAACGGGGCATTGATCGGTTTGGAAGCGCTGGTGCGCTGGCGCCATCCCGAGAGGGGTCTGCTGCAGCCGCAAGAGTTCATCCCGCTTGCCGACCAATCCGGGCTGATCACGGAAATCGGCAATTGGGTGCTGCAGAACGCCTCCCGCCAAGTCAAGGCATGGCACGACGCCGGTTATGCAGGATTGACCATCGCCGTAAATGTCTCCGCAGTGCAGTTCTGGCAGCCCGGCCTGGTGCAGACCGTCGCGCAGGTGCTCGCGGACACCGGCATCGACCCGCAATGCCTGGAGCTCGAAATCACCGAGTCGGTGCTGATGCGGCATGCCGATGCGACGATAGCAATCCTGCAGGAGCTGAAGGGTATGCGCGTCAGGATATCCGTCGACGATTTTGGCACGGGATACTCGTCCCTGAGCTATCTGCGCCGCTTCCCCATCGACATTCTGAAGATCGACAAGTCGTTCTCCTGCGGCGTCGTCGACGACGCCGAAAGCGCGGCAATCGTGCAGGCGATCGGTGCGCTTGCACGCGGCTTGGGTCTGGTAACAGTCGCAGAAGGCGTCGAAACTCCGGAGCAACTGGAGTTTTTCCGCAAGCACCGCTGCGACCGGGTGCAGGGGTTTCTGTTCAGCACGCCACGCTCTGCCGCGGACATCGAAACAATGCTCCGCGCGCAGCCGCTGCCGCAGCAAGCGGCTTTCGCGCACGAGCATCCCGCGATGACTCGTGTAGGACAAATTCCTACGCGAGAATTCGCGCCGGGCGCAGCCTAAATACGGACGAACTCCTATTCATCCCGTCCGGCGCCGCGTCCACAATGCGATCGTGCCTGACGCGAGGAGATGCGAACGGCAACCACCGGAGGAGATGAACATGAACACGGCCGACATGCTGGGGGAAATCAAGGAACTCAACCTTGCCTATCTGATGCTCGCGCAGCACATGATTCGCGAAGACAAATCCGCAGCCGTGTACCGGCTGGGCATCAGCCAGCAATTCGCCGATATTCTGGCGGACCTGACCGCCGGCCAGGTCCTGAAAATGGCGGGCGCGAATGTGCTGTTATGCCGCATGCGCTTCGACGACCGCCTGATCCTCGGCCTGCTGACCAGCCACGACAAGGAAGGCACGATGCCGCAGTCGCACGCCGCCATTCTGCTCGCCGGCCGGTCCGTCGAAGAGCTGGCCTGAGACCCGGGGGGATCGATGCGCAACAAGAGCGTGGTATCCGAAGGAAACGAGATCCTGCTCGCGATCGAGCTTATCAACCTGGGCGCACGATTGCAGGTATTGGAATCGGAGACCAGACTCAGCCGCGAGCGGCTGCTCAAGCTGTACAAGGAAGTCAAGGGCGAGTCCCCGTCGAAAGGGATGCTGCCGTTCTCGGCCGACTGGTTTCTGAGCTGGCAGCCCAATGTTCATTCTTCCCTGTTCATCGACATTCACAATTACCTGCTTGCGCATACCGAACTGCGCGGTGTGCACGCGCTGGTCAAAAGCTATCGGCTGTATCTGGAGCATGTGCACGCCAACAGCCTCGAGCCCATTCTGACGATAACGCGCGCCTGGACGCTGCTGCGTTTCCTCGGCAGCCTGTTGGAGACCGTGCCTTGCACACGCTGCGGCGGCAATTTCATCACCCATCGCCTGGAACTCAACAGCAATTACGTCTGCGGACTGTGCCGGCCGCCTTCGCGCGCCGGCAAATCGAAAAAGCATACTGCCGGACTTGCCTCCGGGGCGATCGCCGCGGGCTGAAACGCAGCCGCGCGGCGAATGCCGACGCCATGGGGCAAAAGCGATTGAATTGACGGAATAGGGGGTGAATCAGCCGCTGCTTTCGGCTTCGGCAGGAAGCTGCGCTTGCTATCTTCGGCGCACGGGTCGGCAAAGCGCGGCCCGTAGTTTGGGTGGGCAATCGGAAGCAGGGCGCTGGCGCCGGGAGAAGGTCGTGCTGGTTATCGTTGGTTATATTGTGGTTCTGGGCGCCGTGTTCGGCGGTTTCGCGATTGCCGGCGGACATCTCGGAGCCCTGCTGCAGCCGGTCGAGTTGTTGATGATTGGCGGCGCTGCTATTGGGGCGTTCGTGGTCGCGAACCCGAACAAGGTGATCAAGGGCACGCTGAAATCCCTGCCGAGCCTGCTGCGCGGTTCGCGCTACAGCAAGACGCTTTACCTGGAAACGCTGTCGCTGCTCTACGACATCCTCGCCAAGGTGCGCAAGGAGGGGCTGATGTCCATCGAGGCTGAGGTCGATGCGCCGGACCAAAGCCCGATATTCACCAAGTATCCGAAAGTCGTCTCGGACCACCACGTGGTTGAATTCCTGACCGACTATCTGCGGCTCATGGTCGGCGGCAACCTCAACGCGTTCGAAATCGAGAACCTGATGGACAACGAGATCGAAACCCACCACGAGGAAGGCTCGATTCCGGTCCACGCGCTCGAGAAAACAGCCGACGCGATGCCGGCGTTCGGCATCGTCGCCGCCGTCATGGGCGTGGTGCACACCATGGAATCGGTCGGGATACCGCCGGCCGAACTGGGCAAGCTGATCGCCCACGCGCTGGTCGGCACCTTTCTCGGCATATTGCTTTCCTATGGCTTCGTCGGGCCGCTCGCCGTGCTGCTGCAACACAAGCTCGCGGAGTCGGCCAAGATGCTGCAATGCATAAAGGTCACCCTGCTCGCCAGCCTCAACGGCTACGCACCGCAGGTGGCCGTTGAATTCGGGCGCAAAGTCCTGTATTCGACCGAGCGCCCCACGTTCATTGAGCTGGAGGACGAGGTGAAGCAGCGCAAGGCGCGCCCACCGCCGGCGCCGACGCCATGAGCGAAGACAGCCAGCGCCCGATCGTCGTCAAGCGCGTGAAGAAGAACGCGGCTGGCAATCATGGCGGCGCGTGGAAAATCGCCTATGCCGATTTCGTCACCGCGATGATGGCGTTTTTCCTGCTGATGTGGCTGATCGGCACGGCCAGCAGCGGAGAATTGAAAGGCGTCGCGGAGTATTTCAAGACGCCGCTCAGGGTGGCGCTGATGGGCGGCAGCGGCAGTGGCGACCGTACCAGCCTGATCAAGGGCGGGGGCCGGGACCTCACGCGCATCGACGGGCAGCGCAGGGATGGCGAGATCCGTGCGCAGAAGAAGCCGATAGACCTCAAGGCGGCGGAGGCGCAGCTCGCGCAAAAGGAAAAGGCCAAACTGAACGAGTTGAAGGCACGCATCGAGCGTGCGATACAAGACAATCCGGCGCTGAAGCAGTTCAGCAACCAAATATTGCTCGATATGACCACCGAGGGCTTGCGCATCCAGATCGTGGACCAGTACAAACGGCCGATGTTCGCCAGCGGCAGCGCGCAGTTGGAGCCCTACAGCCGCGACATTCTGCGCGAAATCGGCAAGGCGCTGAACGGCGTGCCCAACCGCATCAGCATCTCCGGGGATACCGACGCGCAACCGTACTCCGGCGGTGCCAAGGGCTACAGCAACTGGGAATTGTCGGCCGACAGGGCCAATGCGGCGCGGCGCGAGCTGCTCGACGGCGGCCTCGACGCAGGGCGCATTCTGCGGGTCGTGGGCCTGTCCTCGGCGGTGCTGTACGACCCAAGCGATCCCCTCAACCCGATGAACCGGCGCATCAGCATCCTCGTCATGAACAAGAAGACCGAGGAAGCGGTGAGCAAGGAAGGCGGCACGCTGGCTGCCGACGCGAAACCGGGGTCGAACACCGTGGCGCAGCCGGGAACGGCACCCGTGGCGAACTCCGGGGCGAATCCGGCGGCCAATGCCGATACGAACGCCAGTGCGCAGCCCCGTTCGAACCCGGATGCCACGAACGAAACCAGCAATGCAGCCACGGCCAGACACTGAACCCGCTGCCGATGCGGCAGCCGGCGTGGCGGGCGCCTATCCGTCACGCGTGCCCCTGCTTCAGGCGGCTGCGGTCCAGGCGGCGGCCGCATTGCTGAGTTTCCTCCTGATCGCTCTGGCTCCGGAGGCCGCGGCGATGAGCGGCGATGCCGTGATCCGGGCGCTGTTACAGGGCATTGTTGCAGCCGCCTTGGGGCGCGTGCTGGGCATGGAGGCCTGGTGGATGCCGATCCACGCGCTGTTTGCGCCGGGGCTGGTGTGGACGCTGGGACTCGGCCTGCCGCCGGTATACGCGCTCGCCGCGTTTTGCATGCTCGCCTCGCTCTATTGGGGCGTGTCGCGAACGCGTGTGCCGTTGTTTCTGTCGAGCCGCGCCGCGGCGCAGGCAGTCGCCGGTCTGCTGCCGCGGGAGCGCGACTTCACTTTCCTCGACCTGGGCTGCGGGCTCGGCGGGGTGCTCGCCAGCCTCGCGCGCGCGCGTCCTGCGGGCTGCTATCACGGCGTCGAATCGGCGCCGCTGCCTTTCCTGCTGAGCTGGTTGCGCGCGGCGCTCGGACCGCGGTCCTGCCGAGTCAGCTGGGGCGATTTCCATGACCTCGATTTGAGCCGGTATGACGTCGTCTATGCCTACCTGTCACCCGCAGCGATGCGCGATTTGTGGCAAAAGGCCAAACGCGAAATGCGTTCCGGAACCCTGTTGATCAGCAACAGCTTCGCCGTTCCCGGCGTGGCGCCGGTTGTGACCGTCGCGACCGGCGCGCGGGACGAAGGCAGACTGCTGCTATGGTGCATGTGAAACAGGGGCAATGATGTTTTCTCGATTGCCGCGAGACATATCCGCCTGGGTACAGACGCTGGACGTGGTAGAGATCCCGGTGCTGCAGCGCACCGTCGTTGAATTGACCCGCCTGCGCGAGAACGAGGAGAGGGTGATTGCGCGCGACATCGCGCGCGTGCTGCTGCACGATCCCATGTTCACGCTGCGGGTGCTGCGCTACCTGCAGGCACATCGCAGAGCCGTGCAGATAACCGACATCACCACCGTCGAACACGCCTTAATGATGCTGGGGATAACGCCGTTTTTTACCCACTTCGCCGATCTGCCGGTGGTCGAATCGGCGCTGGCGGGCAAGCCGCGCGCGCTCGAAGGGTTCATGCGCGTAGCCTGCCGCGCGCACCATGCGGCACTGTACGCGAGCGATTGGGCCAATTTTCGCCACGATCTGCGGGCGGGCGAAGTCGCCATCGCCGCCCTGCTGCACGACCTTGCCGAAATGCTGCTGTGGTGCTGTGCACCGGAAATATCGCTTGCGATCGCCGACATGCTGCGCAACAACCCCGGCCTGCGCAGCAGTGCGGCACAATCGAAGACGCTAGGCTTCACCTTCGCCGAACTGCACGGCGCGCTGCTTGCACAATGGCGCTTGGCGGCGCTGCTGCAGTCGCTGATGGACGATATGCATGCGACGCATCCGCGCGTCATGAACGTTGCGCTGGCGGCCAGGCTTGCCCGCCACTCCGCCTTCGGGTGGGACAATCCGGCGCTGCCGGACGATTTTGCCGCCATCGGGCAATTTCTCAAGCTACCTCTGCCGGAGTTGCTGGCGCGGATACGGCGCAACGCGCTGCAGGCGGACGTTGCGCACGAGTGGTGCGAACTGGTAGCGGTGCCGATGCCCGCGGATTTCGAAAAGCGCTTTTCCGGGGTTCAAGATTGCAGGAATACTGACGATAACTAGCGCAGAGCTCGAATTCCGGGCGGCGTGGGGCCTGATGGAACTCATTTCGAAACGAGATGTGATGCGTTCCCCCCCAAACTTCCCTGAATCGGGGGCCGGTTCGGAAATTCTGAAATTTCCCTTTAGTCGACTTGGAGCGGTACATGGCGGATCCGAATTTGAAATTCCTGGTGGTGGACGATTTCTCGACCATGCGCAGGATCGTGCGCAATCTGCTCAAGGAGCTGGGCTTCCAGAATGTGGACGAGGCCGAGGACGGCGTCGAAGCGCTCGGCAAACTGCGCAACGGCGGGTACCAGTTCGTCATCTCCGACTGGAACATGCCCAATATGACCGGGCTCGATCTGCTGAAGAACATCCGCGCCGACGAAGCGATGAAAAGCCTGCCGGTCCTCATGGTCACCGCCGAAGCGAAGAAGGAGAACATCGTTGCCGCCGCCCAGGCGGGCGCCAGCGGCTACGTGGTCAAGCCGTTCACGTCGGTGACCCTCGATGAAAAACTCAGCAAGATATTCAAGACGATGGAAGAAGGGGTGAAGGCATGAGCGCGACCTTGGTGGAAGCGGATTCCGACGAGCTGCAGGCGCTGTTCGACAGCGTCGTCATGGACAACTCCATGCAGCGGGAGCACGCGGCGCCGAAAGCGCAGGCAGAGGCCGAGGAAAATCCCCCAGGTAACGTCATGAGCCGCATCGGCCGTCTCACGCGCACGCTGCATGACGCCCTGCGCGAGCTCGGTTACGACCGGGTGCTGGAAAAGACCGCCGCCGCGATACCCGACGCGCGCGACCGCCTGGATTATGTCGTCAAGATGACTGAGCAGGCCGCGGTGCGCGCGCTCAACGCGATCGAGGCCGCCCAGCCGGTGCAGGAGCGGCTGGGGGAGGAAGCCGAAGGCTTGACCGCGCATTGGCAAAGGCTGTTCGACAGGCAATTGAGCGTGGAAGAATTCAAGACGCTGGTGGACAGAACGCGCACCTATCTCGCCGACGTGCCGAAGCAGACTCGTGCCACCAACGCCCAGCTGCTCGAGATCATGATGGCGCAGGACTTCCAGGATCTGACCGGACAGGTGATAAAAAAGATCACGAAGCTGGCGCAGGAAATGGAAAAGCAGCTGGTGCATCTGCTGGTCGACTTGGTGCCCGCCGACGTTCGCCACGAAATCGACAGCGGCCTGCTCAACGGTCCGGTCGTGAACACGAGCGCCGGGCCGGAGGTCGTGACCAGCCAAAACCAGGTCGACGACCTGTTGGCCAGCCTGGGGTTCTAGCGCGCCACGGGGCCCCGCTGGCCGGCGCCGGCGGCGCATCCGCATCTGCGCGCGCCGCGGGACCATCGCCGCCTCCGCATTTGGCGGCGCTGCTATTTTCCGTTGCACGCGCGATTGCCTGCGAAGCCGGGGAATTGCGCTGCAAAAGCGGCACTGTTCAACTGATCGAGTGCCGCGTCGCCATCTGATAATTCCGGTTAATCAGCCAAGGACGGAAGATGGCAGAAGACACCGGTTTCGAACGCACCGAACCAGCATCCGCGCGACGACGCGAACAGTCGCGCGAGGAAGGGCAGGTAGCGCGTTCGCGCGAACTGTCCACGCTGGCGCTGCTGCTCGCGGCCGGCAGCGGACTCTGGTTCATGTGGTCCGGCCTCGCCGACAGGCTGTCCGGCCTGATGCGCCAATGTATGCAGCTCGACCGCGCTGCTGCGTTCGACCCCGATTTGATGCTGCTGCGCCTGAAGGGTGCCGCCGTCGGCGCGCTGCTCGCATTCTCTCCGCTGTTGCTCCTGCTCGCGCTGGCAGGCATCGCCTCGACGCTGCTGCTGAACGGCTGGCTGTTCAGCTTCAAGCCGCTGCTGCCGGACTGGAACCGCGTCGATCCGCTGCAGGGCATGACGCGCATCGCGTCCTTGCACGGGGTGATCGAAATGCTCAAGGCGATCGCCAAGACTGTGCTCGTCGGCGGCGTCGCGGTCTGGGTCCTCTGGTACAACAGAGGCGCCGTGCTCGCGCTCGCCGGCGAGCCGCTCGGCGCCGGCATGGCGCACCTGATGCGCATGCTCGACACAAGCTTTCTGATTATGTCCGCAAGCATCGCCTTGGTGGTCGCGGTGGACGTTCCGTTCCAGATGTGGGACCACGAGCGCAAGCTGCGCATGACGCGCGAAGAAGTGCGTCAGGAGAACAAGGAGACCGAAGGCGATCCCAAGGTCAAGGCGCACATTCGCAGCCAGCAGCGCGAGATGGCGCGCCGGCGCATGATGGCCGAAATTCCGAAGGCCGACGTGGTGGTCACCAATCCGACCCATTACGCGGTGGCCCTGCGCTACGAGGACGGCGCGATGCGTGCCCCCCGAGTGGTGGCGAAGGGCGCGCACCTGCTGGCCGCGCGCATTCGCGCGCTGGCCGAGGAGCACCGTGTTCCCGTACTGGAAGCCGCGCCGCTCGCGCGCGCGCTCTACCGCCATGCCGATCTGGGCGACGAGATCCCGGCCGCGTTGTATACGGCGGTGGCGGAAGTGCTGGCCTACGTATACCAACTGCGCCGCCAGCGCGAGGTCGGCGGCCCGATGCCGCAGCAGCCGGCGCTGGCGCCGCTGCCGGGCGGACTTGATCCCGGCACGCCCGCCGCATGAACGCCACCTTCAATCCGCGGCTGCTGCTCGGCAGCAGCGGGCTGCGTGCGGCGGCGGTGCCGATGCTGATCATCATGATTTTGGCGATGATGATCCTGCCGCTGCCGCCGTTTCTGCTGGATCTGCTGTTCACCTTCAACATCGCGCTCGCGATCATCGTGCTGCTGGTGAGCCTGTACACCTTGAAGCCGTTGGATTTCGCGGTGTTTCCCACCGTCCTGCTGATGACGACGCTGCTGCGGCTTTCGCTCAATGTCGCCTCGGCGCGCGTGGTGCTGCTTCACGGCCACAACGGCCCGGGGGCGGCAGGCAAGGTGATCGAGGCCTTCGGCCAGTTCCTGGTCGGCGGCAATTACGCCGTCGGCCTGGTGGTGTTCATCATTCTGGTGGTGATCAATTTCGTGGTGATCACCAAGGGTGCCGGGCGCATCGCCGAGGTCAGCGCGCGCTTTACCCTGGATGCGATGCCGGGCAAGCAGATGGCGATCGACGCCGACCTCAACGCGGGGTTGATCGGCGAAGAGGAAGCGCGCCGCCGCCGGCGGGAAATCGCGCAAGAAGCCGAGTTCTATGGCGCCATGGACGGCGCGAGCAAGTTCGTGCGCGGCGACGCGGTCGCCGGGATCATCATCCTGCTGGTCAACATCGTCGGCGGTCTGGTGGTCGGCATGGTGCAGCACAACCTCGACATTGCCACGGCGGCCAAGTACTACACTCTGCTCACCATCGGCGACGGTCTGGTGGCGCAGATCCCGGCGCTGCTGATCTCCACCGCGGCCGGCATGGTCGTCAGCCGCGTTGGCAGCGATCAGACCATCGGCGAGCAGCTGGCCGGACAGCTGTTCAACAAGTCGCAGGTGTTGATGATCACCGCGGGCATCCTCGGGCTCATGGGTCTCATCCCCGGGATGCCCAACTTTGCCTTCCTGCTGCTCGCCGCGCTGCTGGGCGGCGGCGCTTATGTGATCGCGAAGCGCCCGGCGGTGCAGGCGGTGGCGTCGCCGGAACTGCCTGTTGCGAGCCCTTCTGCCGAGGCGAGCTGGAGCGACGTCGTTCCGGTGGATACGCTCGGACTGGAAGTCGGGTACCGGCTGATCCCGCTTGTCGACAAGGCGCAGGACGGTGAACTGCTCAAGCGCATCAAGGGGCTGCGCAAAAAATTCGCGTCGGACGTAGGGTTCCTCGCGCCGGCGGTGCATATACGCGACAACCTGGAACTGCGTCCCAACGCCTACGTGATCGCGCTCAAGGGGGTCGAGATCGGCCGCGGCGAGGCCTATACCGGGATGTATCTCGCCATCAATCCGGGCCACGTGAACGGCACTTTGCCCGGCGCGGTGACGCGCGATCCGGCGTTCGGCTTGCCCGCGGTGTGGGTCGAGGCCGGCGCGCGGGAGCAGGCGCAGACCTTCGGCTACACGGTGGTCGATGCCGGCACCGTGATCGCCACGCATCTGAATCACGTGATGCAGACGCATGCGGCGCAATTGCTGGGCAGGCAGGAAGCGCAACAATTGCTCGATCACGTCGGGCGCGAATCGCCCAAGCTGATCGAAGACCTGGTGCCGAAGCTGCTGCCGCTGTCGACCGTGCAAAAAGTGCTGCAGCGCCTGCTCGAAGAGGGCGTGCATATCCGCGACATGCGCACCATCATCGAAGTGCTCGCGGAGCACGGCGCGAAAGTGCAGGACGCAGGCGATCTGACCGCGCTGGTGCGCGTGGCCTTGGGCCGCGCGATCGTGCAGCAGCTCTATCCCGCAAGCGACGAGCTGCAGGTGATGGCGCTGGAGCCAGGGCTGGAGCGCGTGCTGCTGCAGGCGGTGCAGGCCAAGAGCGGCGATGCCGCAGGTATCGAGCCGGGGCTGGTCGATACGCTGCTGCGCGAAGCCGGGGCAGCCGCGCAGCGGCAGGAGCGCCTGGGGCTGCCGCCGGTGCTGCTGGTTCCGGCCGAATTGCGCGTGCTGCTGGCGCGCTTCCTGCGCCGCGCCGTGTCGCAGATCAAGGTCATCGCGCACAGCGAAATTCCCGATACCAGCAACATCAAAGTCACCGCCTTGCTCGGGGGTAAAGCATGAACGTCAAGAAATTTTTCGCCAACACCTCGCGCCAGGCCTTGAGTCTGGTCAGGCAGGGCTTGGGTCCGGATGCGCTGATCTTGTCCAACCGCGCGGTCGACGGCGGGGTGGAGATCCTCGCACTGTCCCAGGGCGACCTGCCGCCGCAGGCGGCGACCCGGGCCGGTCCGCGCGCGCGCCAGGGCAAGGACAAGGCTGCAGAGCCGCGGCCCGGCCCGCAGCCGGCGACGCCGGCTGCGGCTGCGCCAGCGGATGACCTGGTCTCGCGCAGGCTGGTGAGCGAGATCAAGTCCATGCGCGGGCTGCTCGAGGAGCAACTCGTCTACCAGGCCTGGGACACGGCGCAGCGGCGCGAACCGGGCAAGGCGCGCGTGTTGCGCGATATGCTGCGCGCCGGCTTCAGTGCGGCGCTGGCGCGCCAGTTTCTCGAGAAGATGCCCTCGGGCCTGGCGCCGGAGCAGAGGCTCGCCTGGGTGAAGGCCGTGCTAAGCCGCAATCTGCGCGTCGTTACCGCCGAGGATGAAATCGTCGAGCGCGGCGGTGTCTACGCGCTGGTCGGGCCTACCGGCGTGGGTAAGACCACCACGGTGGCCAAGATCGCAGCGCGCTGCGTCGTGCGCGGCGGCGCGGAGCGGCTCGCGTTGCTGACTACGGACAGTTACCGGATCGGCGCCCACGAACAGCTGCGCATCTACGGCAAACTGCTGGGGGTGCGCGTGATCGCGGTCAAGGATGCATCCGACCTGCAGTTCGTGCTCGAGGATCTGCGCAGCAAACACTTGGTGCTCATCGACACGGTCGGCATGAGCCAGCGCGACCAAATGGTGGCGGAGCATCTGGAGCTGCTCTCCGCGCCCGGAGCCGAGGTCCGGCGCATGCTGCTGCTCAACGCCGCAGGCAACGGCGAGACGCTGGACGATGTGGTGCGCGCGTACCGCGGCGGCGGGTTGCACGGCTGCATTATCACCAAGACGGACGAGGCGGTGGGTATCGCCACTGCCCTCGACGTCGCCATCCGCCATCAACTGTCACTGCACTACGTTACCGACGGCCAGCGCGTTCCCGAGGACCTGCATCTGCCGGACAAGGAATCTTTGCTGCAGCGCGCGCTGTCGCCGGCCGCGGCGCCTTCGGTGCACCACCTGGACGCGGCCGAATGCCAGCTGGTCCTGGCCACCGCGGCCGCGGGCGGCGCATTTGCGGGAGCCAGCCTTGGCTAGCATGCATGCAGACCAGGCCGAAGGCCTGCGCCGGCTTCTCGACCGCAGCGCGTTGCGCGTTGTATCCATTAGTGCGGGCAGCGGCACGGCCACGGCGACGATCAATCTTGCCGGGGCGCTGGCCGAGCTCGGCAGCGACGTGCTGATCCTCGACGCGCATCCCGCCACGCAAGGCGTCACCGCAGCGCTCGGACTGCAGCCGCGCTTCGACCTCGAAGACGTGATCAGACGCTCGTGCAATCTCGACGAGGTGATCGTGCGCGGGCCGGCCGGAATCCGGATACTTCCGCTTGCGCGCGGCGCCAGCTCCTTGGCGCAACTGCCGGCGTCGGAGCAACAGCGCCTGGTGGATCGATGCGGCCGCCTGGGCTTCCCGGTAGATACGCTGCTGGTCGATGCCGCCCCGCGCGGTGCGGGCGCGCTTGCCTGGCGCGGCAGCGCGGCACAAGAGGTGATCGTCATCGCCGGGTGCGGCGCCGCCGCAATCACCGCCGCCTACGCCTCGATCAAGCGGCTGAGCAACGAGCCCATGCGCCGCGATTTCCGTGTGCTGATCAGCGACGTGGCCAGCGAAAGCGAGGCGCGCACGATTTTCGAAAACGTGTGCGCGGTGGCGCGGCGTTATCTGCGCGTAACGCTGCACTTCATGGGACACGTCCCGCCGGACGAGAAGCTGCGGCGCGCGGCGCAACTGCGCCTGCCGGTGGTGGCGGCATTCCCCGGGGCTGCGGCCGCGGGAAGCTTTCGCCACCTGGCGCAGGCGGTCAGCGGCTGGCCGCGCGCCGAAGAGGAAGACTCAGGCTTCGATGATTTCATGCGCCGACTCATCGACTCGAACGGCCAGCGCGCCGCAGCCGCCTAATCCAACCACGGGATCCAGCATGTATACTGCCACTGCACGCCGCGATACACAGCACTATCTGACGCAGTATGCGCCCTTGGTCAAGCGCATTGCGCACCACATGATGGCGAAGCTGCCCGCCAGCGTCGAAATCGACGATGTCATCCAGACCGGCATGCTCGGCCTGCTCGACGCCGTCAACCGCTACGAGGAATCGCACGGGGCGCAGTTCGAGACTTACGCGGCACAGCGCATCCGCGGCGCCATACTGGACGGCTTGCGCCAGGCCGACTGGCTGCCGCGCAGCTTCCGCCGCGACCTGCGCCGCATCGAGAACGCGATCGCCAAGCTCGAACAGCGATTGGGCCGCGCCCCGACCGAGAACGAGGTGGCCGCCGAGCTCGAAATGCCGCTCGCGCAATACCAGACGATGCTGCAGGAGGCGCGCGGCTACCAGCTTATCTCGTTCGAGGATTTCAATCATGCCGACGGCAGCGATTATCTCGAGCGCCATTGCGAAAGCCGCCAGGCCAATCCGCTCGACGCGTTGCTCGACCGCAAGCTGCGCGAGCGCTTGGTGAAGGGGATCGACGGGCTGCCGGAACGCGAAAAAACGGTGATGGGCCTGTATTACGAAGAGGAACTGAATTTCCGCGAAATCGGCGAGACGCTCGGCGTCAGCGAGTCGCGCGTTTGCCAGTTGCACAGCCAGGCCATTGCGCGCTTGCGCAGCCAAATCCGGAATCTCTGAGTTGTGGATTTCAGCAGCCTTATCGGCATTGCGGTCGCCCTGACCGGCATCATCGGGGGGCAGCTCCTCGAGGGCGGATATGCCGGCTCCTTGCTGCAGAGCGCTGCATTCATGATCGTTTTCGGCGGTACCGCCGGCGCGGTGATGGTGCAAAGTCCGGCCCGGGTATTCGCGCGCGGAGTGCGCATGGCCAAATGGGTGGTGCTGCCGCCCGCCTTCGAGCCGCGGCGATTGATAGCGGACATCCTGCGCTGGGGCCTTACCGCGCGCAAGGAAGGGCTGCTCGCCCTCGATCGCCAGGCGGGCACGGCCGCCGATCCGTTCGCGCGCAAGGGTCTGCAATTGCTGGTCGACGGCGCCGAGCCGGAAAAATTGCGTGAAGCCATGGAAGTCGAGATCATCGGCTTCGAGGAATACCATCGGCAGGCGGCGCGGATCTGGGAAGCCGCAGGCGGATATTCCCCGACCATAGGCATTCTCGGCGCCGTGCTCGGGCTGATTCACGTTATGGAGAATCTGTCCGATCCGTCGCGGCTGGGCAGCGGCATCGCGGTCGCCTTCGTCGCGACCATCTACGGCGTGGGCCTGGCCAATCTGGTGTTCCTGCCGGTGGCGAACAAGCTGAAGACACTGATCGCGCGGCAGGTTCTGGCACGGGAGATACTGGTGGACGGGCTGGTTTCGATCGCCAGCGGCGAGAACCCGCGCATGATCGAGAAACGCCTGCTCGGTTACGTCGCCGACCATGCGCCCGGCGGCATCGCACCCTGAGCCGGCGCCGCGCAGGTACAGGATCGCAAACCATATGCGCCGCCGCAGAAAATACCTCGATCAGAGGCAATCGGACAACCACGAGCGCTGGCTGGTTTCCTATGCCGATTTCATCACGCTGCTGTTCGCCTTCTTCGTCGTGATGTATGCGCTGTCCTCGATCAGCGAGGGTAAATACCGGGTGCTGAGTGACTCCCTGATCACCGCATTCGGCAGCAAGGCGGTCGGACGGGCCGCACCGCCGCCGCAGGCTCCGCTGCGCCCCGTGCGGCAGACTTTGCCGCAAGCACTGCCGCCGCGCAGGATACGCAGGCCGGCCGACCCGCAGGCCCGGCAGCGTGAACAAATGCGCTCGATCGCCCGGGACATACTCAAGGTGCTGGACCCGCTGGTGCGCGGCGGGCAGGTGAAGGTGACGCAGAGCAATCGAGGCGTAGCGGTGGAGATCAATGCGAGCGTGCTGTTCGCGTCCGGGCAGGCGCAATTGCGCGCCCAGTCCGACCGCGTGCTGCAGCAGGTTGCCAGGGTGCTAGCGACGACGCGGCAGGGGATTCAGGTGGAGGGCTACTCCGACGACACGCCGATCCGCACCAGCCAGTTCCCTTCAAATTGGGAATTGTCGGCGGCGCGCGCGAGCAGCGTGGTGCGCTTGTTCATCGACAACGGCGTTGCCGCGAAGCGCTTGAGCGCCATCGGATACGGCCCCAACCACCCGGTGATGTCCAACGACACGCCCGAGGGCCGGGCGCGCAACCGGCGGGTCACGGTAATGATCCTCGCGGAAAACCCGGGCAAGGTGATCGACATCCCGCTCGAAGGCGCGGCGCCGGCGCGCTAGTGTCCCGATTCGTTAGTTCGTTGAATAAATGGCTGACGCGAAAAGAAAGGCTGAAACAGAAAAGCGGCGAAATCGGCGCCAGACAAGGCGCAAAGCGCAGCAAGCTTGGACAGCTTGCGAGCATTTGCAACGCCGTATGGCGTCGATTTTCGGCGTCTTTTCTTCAGCAAATTAGCGATTCGGGACACTAGCTGCACGGTGCGCTGACATGCACGGCGGCAGGAATCGCTGTTGCGGCGCTATCGGCTTGCGCTGCCTGCTAGCCGAGTCTGGCGATAATGTCTTTTGCGCTTTGATGGTTCGGCCCTTCTTCGGCGCCGACCAACTGATAGAACTCGCACTTCATGCAATTGATGACTTTGCTTGCAAAAGAGCCCTGCACTTTGCCTCCGCAGAGGGTGCCGGCGATCGCCCAGCAAGACCGGCCGCCGTATTTTCCGCCGTTGATCCCGTTGGCGCGGCTCTCCAAGGACGCGCTGCAGACACCCAGTTCGGCAGCCTTGGCGCCTCCTTGCTGACGACCGCAGTTCTTGAATTCCCAGCAGTTTTGCTTTGCCATTGTATCCCCCCGTCCGGTTGACAGTGAATTCGCGATGCGCCGCGCTTAGCTCCGCCCTGTGGTTTCTTGCGCACTGCGGCCGGCAAGTCGCATGCTAAACGTGGCTCAGAGACCTTGTGCCGCGCAATGGGCCCAGTTGCCCGTCGGAGCAGTAGACGCCGCCGCTGGCCGCCGCGGTTTGCAGCACTGCCAGTTTCAGCCGGTTCTGATGCAGCTTGCTCTGGATCAGCAGGCCGTTGGTCTCGTTGATCCGCCGCGCCGCCTCGGCTTGCGTCAGCAGTTCCCGCCAGATCTTCCCCGCCGCAGCGCCAAAGCCCGAATTGCGCTTCAACCAGGCGAGCATTCCCTCGGCATTGTCGTTCAGATCCTGCGCCGCAAGATGGCGTTTGCGCTGTTCGCCCAAGTGCGTAAGCAACTCGATGCTGTCCGCCTTCTCTGCGGCAAGTTCCGCCACGCGGCCGGCATCGCCCTGGACGAGTGCGTCCTGCTCGGCGTGCAGCAAGCCGGCGAACGCGGCGAGCGCCGCCTGTTCGTCCCGCAGGACGGCGACAAAAGCCTCGGCGCTCGCCGCCGGGCCTGCATCGTGGGCGGTGGAATGCGGCATCAGGCGAGTTTCGAACGGATCAGATCGCGCGCGGTCTGCAGCAGGCTGTCGGCCACCGCGTTCGGATTCACCTTGAAGCGGCCATCGGCGATCGCTTGCTTGATCTCGGCCACGCGCGCGGTGTCCACCGCAGGCGTATCCGCCATGCCGCTTTCGATCGCCTGCATTTGCGAGGAAAGCGGGCTCAACTGGACGCTGTCGCTGCTGCCGGAACTTGGTTTGCCGGGCGCACCCTTGCCGGCGCGCGCGCTGCCCGCGCTGACCGTGCCGGTGCCGATTGATTTGAGTGAACTGTCGATTTTCATGGTCGTTTCCTCGGCCTTCTGCTATATGCGTCTTTAACGGCAATCCGCCGCGGAACTTTAGGCCAGACTGCAAAATTTCTCCCGGTCGCTGGCGAACGCCAACAACTTGTTGTTTTCACTGAATATCGACTATCCCGCCGAGGTGAGCGATGCCGCTGACGGTGCGTCCGCTGGCGGTGCGCACCAGGGCGACCTGGCCCTCCGCGGCATTGTTCACGGCCTTGCCTTCGGCGCTTACCTGGAATCCCGGGCCCAGCGCGCGCACGGTCACCGACTGGCCCTGCTGAATGACAGGCAGTGATCGCAGCAAGTCCCGCCGCAAGGGCTGTCCGGGAGCGATGCTGAGGGTAGCGATGCGCCCAACCGCCTGCCGCAGGTCGGTGACTACGGCGAGCGGAAGTTCGCCCAGGTCGGCCTGCTGCACCGCTAGATCGCTGGCTTGGATCGACTGCCCCTGCGACAGCGCATGCGCCGCGACCACGACACCGGCCAGAATCCTGATTGAAACGGGGACGTAGATGGTCCAGGGGTAGCTTCCATCGCAGCGCACGCCCACGCTGGCATTTCCCCACAGGCGCACGCCGGGCGGGATAAAGGCTTCGGGGGCCGCGCAGGCGTGCAGATTCAGGCGCGGATCGATGGCGCCCAAGGTGAAACTCACTTTGCCGGGCAGGCCGGCGGTCTGACTGCGCACGAGCTGCGCCACCGATCTCTGGATCTGCGCGAGCTGGCCGCGCTCGAGCGATGCCAGGCACGGTCCCGCGGCGCCGAGCAGCATCAAGGCGAGAATGCACTTGCGAATTCGGATATCCATGGATGTTCGCTCCCGTGTGACGGCAGCCGGCAGGGCTGCGTGCGTGTTGACAGTTTAGCCACGCACATGCCGGGCGAGCGGGCGATTAGCGCTGGTTTTCTCCGGCTTATCGAGGCGCTGCCCGCGGGAGAAGCTGGCTACATTCACGGCATGAATGCACCCATGTCGATGCGACCGCAACCCGGTGAGAGCAAGCGCGTTTCCCGGGCATGCGCGGTGCCTGCCGCCCGCGCGCGCCGTCGCGAAGCGCTCGCTTGCGCCCGAGGGAAAGAGCCTGCCTCCGGATTCCCGCCGCGCGGCAATTATTTCCGCCGCGCGCCTGCGCCAAGCGCGGAAATGCGGGTGCTTTCCGCCGCTAATCCGGACGCTGCCGGAAACAACTGCGCCTAAGATGAATAGCATGGTTGATGCCGATCCGAACCCGCAAACCCACACGCGAAATTGCCATGATTGACGCGCTCGACAAACTGTTTCAGTTCCATCAAGACGCGCTCAATCTGCGCGCTTTCCGTCAGCAGCTGCTTGCCTCCAACATCGCCAACGCCGATACGCCCGGCTACAAGGCGCGCGACATCGATTTCGCCGCGGCGCTGCGCGAGGTCACATCCGGCCGCGCGCTGTCCGCGGTGACACTGCGCACCAGCGACCCGCGGCAACTGAGTGCGCCCGCGAGCGACGCTCCCGCCACCGCGGTGCTCTATCGCAGTCCGCAGCAGCCGAGCATAGACGGCAATACGGTGGACATGGACGTGGAACGCAACCGCTTCGCCGAGAACGCGGTGCATTACGACGCCAACCTTACTTTCCTTAACAGCCAGATCAAGCTGATGCTGGCCGCACTGCAGGAGTGATGCTCATGTCTTTGATGAATATCTTCGGGATCGCAGGTTCCGCCATGACCGCGCAGGCGCAGCGGCTCAACGTCGTCTCCAGCAATTTGGCCAATGCCGACAGCGTCACCAGCTCCGACGGCCGGCCGTACCGCGCGAAGGAGGTGGTGTTCAGCGAAACGCCGCTCGGCGGCGCCAGCGGCAGCGGCGTCAAGGTCGTCCGCGTCGTCGAAGACCCTTCGCCGGGAAAGCAGGTGTACGACCCGAAGAATCCGCTCGCCGATGCGCAGGGCTACGTCGCCATGCCCAACGTCAACGTGGTCGATGAAATGGTGAACATGATCGATGCCGCGCGCTCCTATCAGAACAATGTCGAGATGATGAACACCGCCAAGTCGCTGATGCTGAAGACGCTCACCCTCGGGCAATAGCAGCGGCGGGACAATGCAATCCACACCAAGGACCAGACCATGAGCACTACCGTAGGCAACTCGACCAGCGCCGCAGCCGCGCTTGCGGCGCTTGCGCCGCCGGCGTCGACCTCGGCGTCCGGCAGCAACACCCTGCAGAACACGTTTCTGACGCTGCTGGTGACGCAGCTGCAGAATCAGGATCCGCTGAATCCCACGGACAACGCGCAGATCACGTCGCAGATGGCGCAGATCAGCACCGTGGACGGCATCAATCAGCTCAATACCAGCTTGCAGGCGATGGCGAACAGTTTCAGCGCGAACCAGTCACTGCAGGCCACGTCGCTGATCGGCCAGACCGTGCTGGTGCCGGGGTCGGGCCTGCAGCTGAAAAGCGGCACCGCAGTGGGCGGCGTGAACCTGCCGCAGGCCGCCGATTCGGTGGTGGTGTCCGTGCTCGACGGCTCGGGCCAGACGGTGGACACGGTCGACCTCGGCGCGCAGGCAGCAGGCGTGCTCGGTTTTCAATGGGACGGTTCCACCAACAGCGGCACCTCGGCCGCCGACGGAAGTTACACATTTTCGGTGAAGGCGAGCCAGGGCGGCAGCGCGATCGATGCGGCTGCCCTCGCGGCCGGCGTGGTCGGCGGCATAACGCCAGGCGCTGCCGGGGCCGCGCCCACGCTGCAGGTGAACGGCGTCGGGCAGGTTGCGCTGTCCGCGGTCGCGCAAATCATGTAACAGGCTGTTTCGGCAGCGCCGGGGTTGTCACCGACTTCACGGGCCATCACCGCGTGCATTCATCATCGTGACGTAACCAGTTCGAGCAAGGAGAAACCAGATGGGCTTTCAGCAGGGATTGAGCGGCCTCGGCGCCGCATCGCAGAACCTCGACGTGATCGGCAACAACGTCGCCAATTCGAGCACTGTCGGTTTCAAGCAGGGGGTGGCGACGTTCGCGGATGTGTACGCCTCCTCCCTCGGCGCCGGTGGCGGCGCCGACGTCGGCATCGGCGTGCAGGTCAGCGGCGTGAGCGACCAGTTCACGCAGGGGAACATCACCACCACGAGCAACCCCCTGGACCTTGCCATCAACGGCAAGGGATTCTTTCGCATGAGCGACAACGGCGCGATCAGCTACACGCGCAACGGCCAGTTCCAGCTGGACAAGAACGGCTACCTCGTCGGCGCCACCGGCCAGAACCTGACCGGGTTCCAGGCGCTCAACGGCACCATCGTCCCCGGCGTGCTGGTGAACCTGCAGCTGTCCTCCGCCGACGTGCTGCCCAAGGCGAGCGCCAACGCGGTGGTGGGCGTGAATCTTTCTCCCACGTCTGCGACGCTCCCGACCGCGGGTTTCGTCGCGACCGACCCTACGACCTACAACTATTCCACTTCGACGACCGCGTACGACAGCCTCGGCCAGTCTCATACCCTGACCTATTATTTCAACAAGACGGCCCCGAACACCTGGGACGTCAACACCTATATCGACGGCGCGGCGGCCAACGGGGCCGGCGTGAGCACCCTGACGTTCAACAGCGGCGGCGCATACGTCGGTGCCACCAACCTGAACAAGACGGCGACGTTTACCAACGGAGCGGGGCCGCTGTCGCTCACCATGAACTTCAGCCAGATGATGCAGACCGGCGCCACCTTCGGCGTGAACTCGCTGTCCACGGACGGCTACGCCTCCGGCCAGTTGAGCGGATATAACATCGGCGCCGACGGCACCATTGTCGGCGACTATTCCAACGGCCAGACGCAGATACTCGGACAGGTCGCGCTGTCGAATTTCGTCAATCCACAGGGTTTGGCGCCGGAGGGCGGCAACATGTTTACGGAGACCAGCGCCTCCGGCGTTGCGCTTACCGGAGCACCGGGCAGTGCCAGCCTGGGCGCCCTGCAGTCCTCGGCCCAGGAGGACTCCAACGTCGACCTGACTGCAGAACTGGTCAATATGATCACCGCGCAGCGCGACTACCAGGCGAGCGCCCAGTCGATCAAGACCGAGGACGCGGTGATGCAGACCTTGATCAACATGAGGTAAGGCCAAGGTGCACGCACCGGCGCACCCGCGCGCGCCTGCAACCACGGGAGAACGCAGATGGACCGCATGATCTACATCGCCATGAGCGGCGCGCAACACATCCTCGACCAGCAGGCGGTGGTGGCGAACAACCTCGCCAATGCCTCGACCAGTGGCTATCGCGCCGCGGCGAGCGCGTTTCGTGCGGTGCCGGTTCAGGGCGAAGGGCTGCCGACGCGGGCTTTCGTGGTGGATTCGACCCCCGGGGCGAACTTCGCACCAGGGCCGCTGCAGCACACCGGACGCAAGCTCGATGTCGCCGTGCAGGGGGCGGGCTGGATTGCGGTGCAGGCGAGCGATGGCAGCGAGGCCTACACCCGCAACGGCAGCCTGCAGGTCAGCGCCAACGGACTGCTGCAGACCCGCGACGGCTTGAACGTCGTCGGAGACGGCGGACCGATCGCCATTCCCGCGGACTCGGACATTACGATCGCCGATGACGGCACGGTATCGGCGGTGTCCATCGTTCCCCCGCCCAAAGCGGTCAATGTGGTCGGCCGCATCAAATTGGTCAATCCGAACGAATCTCAACTGGTGCGCGGCGGCGACGGCTTGTTTCGTCTCGCAGGCGGCGGCAGCGCCGAAGCCGATCCCAAGGTCGCGCTGGCTTCGGGGATGCTCGAGGGCAGCAACGTCGACCCGGTGCAGGAGATGATCAGCATGATCAGCCTTGCGCGCCAGTTCGATATGCAGATGAAACTGCTCACCAGCGCCGACAACAATGCGCAAAGTGCAAGCCAGATTCTCAATGTCAGCGCATGAGCACCGACCCGTGCAATTCGGCCCAAGCAGCGCCGTCTCCGTCCTCGTTCGGCCGGCAGGCGGGCATTCCAAAATGGAGTAGAACATGATCCGATCCTTATGGATTTCGAAGACCGGCCTGGACGCGCAGCAGACGCAGCTCGATGTCATTTCCAACAACCTCGCCAACGTCAGCACCAACGGCTTCAAGCGCTCGCGCGCGGTGTTCGAGGACTTGCTCTATCAGACGCTGAGCCAGCCCGGCGCGCAGTCCTCGCAGCAGACGCAGCTGCCCTCCGGTTTGCAGCTGGGCACCGGGGTGCGTCCGGTCGCAACGGAAAAGATATTCGCCCAGGGCAATCTGCAGCAGACCAATAATCCGCTCGACGTGGCGATTCAGGGCAATGGCTTCTTCCAGGTGCTGCAACCCGACGGCACCATCGCCTACACGCGCGACGGCTCGTTCCAGCTCGACAATCAGGGCGCCCTGGTCACATCGAGCGGCTACCATATCCAGCCGGCGGTCACCATCCCCGCGGGCGCGCTGAGCGTGACCGTCGGCCAGGACGGGACCGTGTCCGCGCTGATGCCCGGATCGGCCAAGCCGACCCAGGTCGGAACGCTGCAACTGGTGAATTTCGTCAACCCGACCGGCCTGCAAAGCGCCGGCCAGAATCTGTACCTCGAAACCGCATCCTCCGGTACACCGAATTCGAGCACCCCCGGAACCAACGGCCTGGGAACGCTCAAGGCGGGGTTTGTCGAGACCTCCAACGTCAACGTGGTCGAGGAAATGGTCAACATGATCCAGGCCCAGCGCGCCTACGAGATCAACTCGAAGGCGATCACGACCTCCGACCAGATGCTGCAGAAGCTGCAGGACGTCTAGAAGGGAGCGCGAACATGACCGAGGCGACCCCGATACGGAACTGCCTGCGCGCCGCCGCTGCGGCCATGGTGCTGCTGCTCGGCGCTTGCGCCACGGCCCCCCCGGCGAACGTGCGCCAACCGATGACTGCGCGGCCGGCGCCGCTGCCCCGGATCGCCCAGGCCGACGGCGCGATCTACCAGGCCCGGTTGACCGAGCGCAACGGCTATAGCTACCGGCCGCTGTTCGAGGACAGGAGGGCGCGCGCCGTCGGCGACGTGCTCACCATCAACATCAACGAAACAACTGCGGCGAGCAAGACCGCCGACACTACCGCCGCGCGCACCAACAGCAGCACCATGGGCGTGAGCGCGCTCGCCGGCCTGCCCGGCAAGAGCCTGCTCGGCTCGAACCTCAACGCGAATTCGGCGAACGCCTTCGAGGGCAAGGGCGGCAGCGAAGCCAACAACACATTCACCGGCATCATCACCGTGACCGTGACCGACGTCCTGTCCAACGGCAACCTGGTGGTGAGCGGTGAAAAGCAGATCGGCATCAACCAGGGCTCGGAATTCGTGCGCTTTTCCGGCGTGGTGAATCCGGCCTGGATTTCCCCTGCCGACGACATATCTTCGACCCAGGTGGCCGACGCGCGCCTGGAATACCGCGGCAACGGCTACATCGACGAAGCGCAGACCATGCCTTGGCTGGCGCGTTTCTTCCTGTCCGTCCTGCCGTTCTAGTGCGGAATCTGATAGCGAAACGTTCGATATGAAAAAGACCTGGCGGTCCTGCATGCTTCTGGTGCTGTTGCTCGCCTCTGTCACCGCGCGGGCCGAGCGCATCAAGGACTTGGTGTCGATCCAGGGCGTGCGCAGCAACCAGCTGATCGGCTATGGCCTGGTCGTGGGTCTGGACGGCAGCGGCGACCAGACGACGCAGACGCCGTTCACGGTCCAAAGCGTGATCAATATGCTGACGCAGCTCGGCGTCGGTCTGCCGGTGGGGACGACGGCTACCAACCTGCAGCTCAAGAACGTTGCCGCGGTGATGGTAACCGCGTCGCTTCCGGCGTTCGCGCGCCCGGGGCAGACGATCGACGTGACGGTGTCGTCGATGGGCAACGCCAAGAGCTTGCGCGGCGGCACGCTGCTGATGACGCCGCTCAAGGGCGGAGACGGACAGATCTACGCGATGGCACAGGGAAACATTCTGGTCGGGGGCGTCGGAGCGAGTTCGGCGAGCGGCAACACCAGCGTCCAGGTCAATCACCTGAGCGTGGGCAGGATCGCGGCGGGCGCCACGGTGGAGCGCAGCGTGCCCACGACGCTGGGCCAGGGCGATTACATCAATCTCGAGCTCAATGTCACCGATTTCAGCACCACGCACCGCATCGTCGATGCGATAAACCGCCGTTTCGTGCCGGGTACGGCCGTGGCGGTGGACGGGCGTCTGATTCAGGTGCGCGCGCCCGTGCTGGACGATGCGCGGGTGACTTTTCTGGCGCAGATCGAAAGCCTGGAAGTCACGCCGGCGGAGGGCAGCGCCAAGGTGATCATCAACGCGCGCACCGGCTCGGTCGTAATGAACCAGGGAGTCATGGTCGATGCCTGCGCCATCGCCCACGGCAATCTGACGGTAGTCATCAGCAGCGAGCCGGTGATCAGCCAGCCGTTCCCGCGATCGAACGGACAGACGGTGCAGGCCGAGCGCTCGCAGATCGAAATCCGTTCGGACAAAGGGGCGCTCACAATGGTGCCGCAGAGCGCCTCGCTCGGCGCGGTGGTCCAGGCGCTCAACGCCATCGGCGCCACGCCACAGGACCTGTTGGCGATACTGCAGGCGATGAAGGCGGCCGGCGCCTTGCATGCAGCGCTGGAAATCATTTGATGAACGCAGTGCGGGACAGTGCGCGATGGCCATGATTCCGACCCCCGACGTTGCCAGCGCATTTGCGCTCGACGTGCACGGGCTGGATGCGCTGCGCTTGCAGGCGCGGCAGAACCCGCAGCAGGCGATGAAGGCTGCGGCGCAGCAGTTCGAGGCGCTATTTTTGCAAACGCTGCTGAAGAGCATGCGCGACGCCATGCCGCAGAACGGTCCGATGGACAGTGACCAGACGCGCATGTATACGTCTATGCTCGATCAGCAAATGGCGCAAACCCTGGCGACGAGGGGCATCGGCCTGGCCGACGTCATGCTGCGCCAACTGACGCGCGACCAGGCGGCGGCGGTCGGCGCCGCGGCAGCGCCGCAAGCGACCGGGGCGAGTGCAACGCCTGCCGGCGCAGGAGGTGCACCAGCGTCGCCCCCGGCTGGCGGCGGCGCGGCCGGAGCGAATGCAGCGAACGCGAGCCAGAGCTTTCTCTTGCGCATGAAGCAGGACGCAATCCAGGCGAGCAGCGCGACCGGCATACCGGCGCGCTTCCTGCTCGGCCATGCGGCGCTGGAAAGCGGCTGGGGCAGGCACGAGATTCGTGCCGCGGACGGCAGTCCGAGCTTCAACCTGTTCGGCATCAAGGCCGGGCGCAACTGGAAAGGCCCCACGGTCGATGCGATGACCACGGAATACGTGCACGGAACGCCGCGCAAAGTGCGGCAGACATTTCGCGCCTATGGCTCTTACGCCGAGGCGTTCCAGGATTACGCCGGCCTGATAAAAGGCAGTCCGCGCTATGCCGCCGTGCTCAAGCAAAGCGATAGCGCCGGTTTCGCCCGAAGCCTGCAACGCGCCGGTTACGCCACCGATCCGCTGTATGCGGCCAAGCTGACGCGCATTCTCAACAGCCCGGCCATGCGCGAGACCATGACGGCTTGAGCAGAGGGTATGGCATGAATCGCGCTGCGTTCAATGTTTCAGCGAAACCGCCGTTAACAGCGACTGGCGACGCGACCGGGGGGCCGTCTAGATGGCAAGCAGCATTTTCGGCATAGGCACCAGTGGCATGACCGCGGCGATGGCCGGGCTGGTCACCACCGGGCAGAACATCGCCAACGCTTCCACTCCGGGCTACAGCCGCCAGGAGACGGTGCAGGCGGCCAATCTGCCGCAGGCTACCGGCTCCGGTTTTCTCGGCCAGGGCGTGTCGGTGATCACGGTCCAGCGCATCTACAGCGGCGTCCTCGCCAAGCAGCTGACGGTGGCGCAGGCGCAGGGTAGCCAGCTCGATGCCTATAACACGCAGATCACGCAGCTCGACAACATGCTCGGCGACACCACGGCGGGACTCACGCCCGCGCTGCAGAATTTCTTCACCGGGGTCGCGGCGGTGGCTGCGTCGCCGGCGGACGTGACCTCGCGCCAGGCATTGTTGTCATCGGCGAATTCCCTGAGCGCGACTTTCCAGCGTCTCGATCAGCAGATCGCGCAAATGCGCACCGGTGTCAACGAGGGCATCAGCACCGGGGTCGGCTCGATCAACGGTTATGCGCAGCAGCTCGCCAGCCTCAATCAGACCATCGTCGCGACTGAGAGCGCAACTGGCCAACCGGCGAACGACCTGCGCGACCAGCGCGATGCGCTGGTCACTTCGCTGAACCAGCAAATCGGCGCTTCGGTGGTAAAGGAGAGCAATGGCAGCTACGACGTTTTCGTCGGCAATGGCCAGCCGATCGTGCTCGGCAACCAGAGCGTCAAACTGGTGGCCGCGCCATCGCCGCAGGATCCGCAACGGCTCGAGGTCGGATACCAGAGCGGCGCATCCACCGTGCTGCTCTCCGAAAGCAACGTCCAGGGCGGAAGCCTGGGCGGTCTGATCAGCTTTCGCAGCAATTCCCTGGATTCGGCACAGAATGCGCTTGGTGCGATAGCGATCAACGTGGCGCAGAAATTCAACGCGCAGAGCGCGCTCGGGCAGGATCTCAATGGCGCACTCGGAAAGCCTTTGTTTACCGTTGCCGGCCCCACGGTGCTGCCGAGTTCGGGCAATGCGGGCACGGCTGCCGTGTCGGCGACGGTGCAGAACGCCAGCGCGCTCACCAGCAGCGACTATCGACTGCAGTATGCGGGCGCTTCCGGTGGCAACGAAAATTACCAGCTCACGCGCATCTCGGACGGTGCGGTTACCGCAATCTCGTTTCCGACTGCAGCCGCGTCCGGCAGCGCCAACGTGGACGGCATCACCCTGAACCTGACGTCCGGGGCAGCCGCCAACGACAGCTGGCTGATCGAACCCACGCGCTCGGGCGCGAGCAGCATCGCGGTGGCGCTGACCGACCCCGCCGCGATTGCAGCGGCATCCCCGGTAGCCACCAGCGCGGCGCTCGGCAATGCCGGCAGCGGGACCATCTCCGCTGCCACAGTTTCGAGCGTCGCCGCCCTGCCGCTGCCGGGAACGGTGACGCTCACCTACGACGGCGCGGCGGGCCAGTTCGCCGTCAGCGGCGCGGTGCCGGCGGCGGGTCCGTTCGCTTACACGCCGGGAAGCAGCATCAGTTTCAACGGCATCAGCTTCGCCATCTCCGGTTCGCCGGCGAACGGCGACGTGTTCACGCTGGGGCCCAACACCAACGGCATTTCCGACAACAGCAATGCGCTCGCGCTGGCCGCGTTGCAGACGGCCAATACGATGGGGCAGAATGCGAGCGTCCTCGGCAGCCAGCCGACGACCTCGTTCGGAGGCGCCTACACCCAGCTGGTGACCCAGGTCGCGAATACCGCCCAGCAAACGGGGGTGATGGACACGGCGCAACAAAACGTGATTGCGCAGGCCACGCAGGCGCAGCAGTCGGTGTCGGGGGTGAACCTCGACGAGGAAGCCGCCAATCTTCTGCGCTATCAGCAGGCCTATCAGGCCGCGGGCAAGATGATGCAGATCGCCAACACCCTGTTCCAGTCGGTGCTGGCACTCCAACCATAGGGGACAGGTCATGCGCATCAGCACCAGCACCGTCTACGACTCCGGCGTCGCCACCATGCAGCAGCAGACCCAGAGAATGATGCAGACGCAGCAGCAACTGTCCACCGGCCTGAGCATTCTGAGCCCGGCGGACAATCCCGTCGCCGCGGCGCAGGCGCTGCAGGTGACGCAGGCGCAGGCGATCAACACGCAATACAGCGCCAACATGGGTACCGCCGGCGACAGCCTGGCATTGGAAGACACGACTCTGGGGAGCATCGCCAATTTGCTGCAAAACGTACAGACGATAGCGGTCAGCGCCGGCGACCCGACATTGGGCCAAAGCGACCGCGCCACCCTGGCCAAGGAGGTGCTCGGAAACTATCAAAACCTGCTCGGCTTGGCCAACACGACCGACGGCAGCGGCCAGTATCTGTTCTCCGGTTTCCGCGGCGGAGTGCGTCCGTTCAGCGAGTCGGCGCCGGGCACGGTGGTCTACAACGGTGACCAGGGACAACGTCTGATCCAGATCGGCGCGTCGCAGCAAGTCGCGGTAAGCGACGCGGGTTCCGAGGTGTTCCAGCGGATCCCGACCGGCAACGGCAGTTTCGCCACCCAGGCGGCGGTGGGCAACAGCGGCAGCGGCGTGATCGACGGCGGCACTGTGCTGGATCCGGCGAAATGGAATGCCGCGGGAAACGGGAAGAACTACACCATCAAGTTTTCGGTGAGCGGCGGCAGCACGACTTACGACATCGTCGACAACACGACCGGAAAGTCGATGCTGACCGGGAACGCAGCGGCGGCGACGGGCCCCTATCCGGACACGTACACCAGCGGCAGCACCATCAATCTGAGCCAGGTGGGGCCGCCGACGTTCGATTTGGGCGCACAGGTGAGCATATCCGGCACGCCGTCCGATGGCGACAGCTTCACGGTCAAGACGGCGAATCAGGATGTGTTCACGACGCTCAACAATCTGGCCACGCTGCTGCAGACCGCGTCCGGCGCAGCGCTGACCAACGGGCTCGCCGCCGCGCAGCTCAATCTCACTAATGCGCTGCAGAACGTCACCTCGGTGCGGGCCTCGACCGGCGTGCGCCAGGACGAACTCACCGCCGCGCAAAGCGCGGGCAGCAACCTGGACCTGCAGTACAGCCAGACCCTGTCGCGGCTGCAGGACGTCGACTACGCCAAAGCGGCATCCGACCTCAGCCAGGAGCAGCTTAACCTCCAGGCAGCGCAGAAAACCTTCGCCCAGGTGGCGGGCTTGTCCCTGTTCAGCTACCTCTGAGCGCTGGCATGGCACGTACCGTTCAGGCGCGGAGCAGAACGCTGCGCGCGGCGGCGTGCCTGGCCGCGGCGGTGACCGCTGCCTGCAGTTCGATCAGCACCAACCCGGCCGCGACCGATACGGCCGGAAACACCGTCTCCACCCTGATCCCGAACAAGACCTTGAATCTCACGCCCGGGCTGGGGCTGGATATTTCCACCATTTTGGTCGGCGCTGCGCTTTACTGGATGGTCGACCCGCTGGCGCCGAACTGGGAGTCGCACCGTGCGCCGCTGGGCGCGGACCGCGTGCGCATCTGGCTGCGCAAGAAACGCTTCACCAACGGCGGCGACGGCGAGGCGCCGCAGGTGTTTGCGCGCAGCGCCGAACAGCTTGTGCGCGAAGGCGGCTATTCGGGCTACACCGTGATGGAATACACCGAGGGAATCGAGTCCACGCTGCCCGTTCCGCAACGCGTCGCGCAAGGCGTGGTCCGCCTGAATCGCTAGGGTGCGAAAAACTGTTAGGCTCTTCGTCCAAAATGATCAAATCCGAATTGATCGCCAAGTTGGCGAAACACTATCCGCAACTGGTCGCGAAGGATGCCGAGATGGCGGTTAGTGCCATCCTTGAGGCCATGTTCACGAGCCTGGTGCAAGGGCGGCGAATAGAGATCCGCGACTTCGGCAGTTTTGCGATCAACTATCGCCCTCCGCGCATCGGCCGCAATCCGAAGACCGGAGAGAGGGTGCCGGTGGCGGGGAAATTTGTTCCGCACTTCAAGCCGGGCCGGGAACAGCGTAAGCAGGTGGATAGTTAGATTTTCAAGGTGCGCTTCGAGCGTTGACGTAATTGCGGCAAATCGAGGCAAGTGCCCTGCTTAGGTCCGACGGAACGCCTTCACGTTTCCCATTAGCAGCGCGGTCGTGCCGAATAAACGCCTTGAGTTTCCGATTTAAGCCGGCGTTCAATCAAGGCTTAATCAACTCTTCCCGGATGCTGAGTTCCGCTGTCGCATCAGCGCAGCTCTTTACCGAAGTCGGAATGCAAAAATCGATGGCAGGCTTATGATCTGAAGCTGAACGCCAAAATAGTAATACTGAAGGTACGCCAATACCAAGGCTAATAAGCCAATGATCTCCCGCACGCGCGGTGACGTTGCGAGCGCATTAACGAATCGGTGAAATGATCGGCGTCGCGGAGATTCGCCTTGCGGTCCTTTGTTTGCACCGCGAACAGCGCGGTCTCGTGCTTGTTCCGAAGGCGGGCTTGGGGCTACTTCTTGTTTTGGGAATTCCTCAGCTTGCCTGTTTAGCGTGTCTAGTCGTTCACGCGATCGCGTTATGATTTTCGAATGCTCAGGGTCCAGCAGAGCGGCGCGTAACTGGCGGCAGCGGGCGCGTGCCTTCTCGACCTTGGCGCTCGCCTCGGCCCAGTCTGCATCAACCTTGGACGCGTCGGTCACTGTATTTACAAGCGCGGCCTGGGCCGTGGCGAGAGAGGCTTCAAGATATCCCCGGGCGGCCTCTGCCTTAGCGAGGGCGGTTTCAAGTTCTTCTCGTTTGGCAACAACTGATGTCACAGTGGCCTTATTGTTTTCATAGCCGTTGGCTACGAAAGGATATGCTGCCGGTGGTAATGCCGTCTATAGACCAAATGGATGAGGCTGACGGGCTATCCTGGCGCGCTTGCACAAGGTACTACCCGGTGGTAGCTTAGCTTTCAAAATCGAAATCAAAATAAAAATCGAAGTCTGCGGTCAAGTGGTGCAGGGCGGGGATGCACCTGGGCTGAATGGGCTCTTGCCGCGAAGGAACCGCCAGGGTGGCCAAGGGTAGGGTAACAGGAGCAAGCGCAGGGATCTGCGGCGCGGCGTCTACCGTGCCGGGCTAATGGCGCTTTACTTGCCGCCTTCTGTCGGCGGTACGCTGATGGGCATTGGGGGCTATTATCCGCTGCCCGGGTTCCATCAAATCTTCTTTAGCTACCCGGCGCCGTACGTCCTTGGTATGAGCGTCGGAGTGCTGTGGTTCCGCGGACCCGCGGCGGAGTACATCATCGCGTTGCCGCGGCTGCCGAGGGAAGAAGCGATCCTCCGAATCCGCCGGATCATCGGCCCCTTCCCCTGGTATCTGACGGCTTTTGTCTGCGTCTACTCGTTGTTCTGGGTGCTGGGCGCGAACTTTTCGTCGGTTCGATGCGGTGTGCGCCCGGGCTATACGCCGGCCCAGTACGCATACGGCGTATTTGCGGCCGCCCCGCTGGTCGTGCTCACGCGCCGCCGGGTGCCGGAGCAAGCTTCTGCTTCACCCTGCCCATAAAATAGCCATCCTGGAGGGACAGATGCGGCAACCTGAGATACTGCTGGTCGAGGACAACCCGGACGATGTCGAGTTCACGCTGCTCGCGTTCAAGAAATGCCGCATCGCCAACGAGATCGTGGTGGCGCACGACGGCGCCGAGGCGCTCGACTACCTGTTGGGCGGGGGCAAACATGCGGCCAATCCGCCCGAGCTTCCCGCGGTGGTGATCCTCGACCTCAACCTGCCCAAGCTACCCGGCATCGAGGTGCTCAAGCGTATCCGTGCGGCGCCGCGCACGGCGCTGCTGCCCGTGGTAATACTGACGACGTCGTTGGAGGATCAGGACGTGCTTGGCTGCTACCGCGGCGGCTGCAATGCCTATGTGCAGAAACCCGTCTCGTTCGACGAGTTTCTCGATACCGCCAGCAAGCTCGGCATGTTCTGGCTGGTGCTCAATATCCCGCCGCCGCAACCGTTCTCGCACGTCGTGTAGCGAGTCATCCGCGCCAGGAAAACACGGTTTGCCGGCGTCCCGTTGTTGGAAGTCACCGACCGCTGGCAAGGCGAGCGGAACGCTGCAGGTCTCCGCCTGTATCCGCCAAAGCTAAAGATTCGCGCTTGCATGCCGTAAACACGCTTGGGCCGGCTCGTCGCCGATGATGGCAACTGCGATGCCGTGCCAGTTCGATCCACGGCGGCAAATTCATACCCGAGTTATCGCGGCATTTCATCAACGCACGACGAAGGAGCATACTCATGGCCCATTTTGCTTGGACCGACGATCTTTCCACCGGGAACGCGCTTATCGACGGCGATCACCACAAGTTGATCAGCATGGTCAACGCCCTGTTCGATTCCATGGCGAGAGGTCAGGCCAATGAAATCATCAGCAAGGTTCTCCATAACCTGATCATCTACACCAAAGAACATTTCGGCCGCGAAGAGGCGGAAATGAAGCGCATTCGGTACGCTGCCTCGATTTCGCACAAGTCGGAACACACCAAACTGATAAACCAGGTGGTCGGCCTGAAGGCTTCGCTGGATGCGGGTGAAAAGCTCAACGTCTTGGTGGTCTCCAGCTTTCTCAGCGATTGGCTGCGCCACCATATCCTTACGATAGACAAGCAACTCGCCGCTGCGCTGAAGGAACAGGCGCAAGCCGCCTGAGCGATCAGCCGCCCACCAGCTTCTTCCACGGGCAGCCGACGGGATCGCTTTCGGCCGGGCGACAGGAATAGCCGGTCAGTCCGCGCCTGCTCGGCCCCCTCCGGCGAATTGGCTCATGCGGCGGCGCGCTTGGCGACCAGAGTAGGCGGCACCTGGCTGGCTTCGGCGCGGCGCTGGCGCAGGCGTTCGCCGATGTCCGCGAGCGAACGATTCTCGTGGGCCCGCGCGGAGGGCGTAAGGAAGGATTCGAGTTTGAGCGCGAGCCGGCGTGGATTGGATTCGCAGCGAATGATCATGACGCCGTCGGTAATGAGCGTCTGGGCCAGCAGCTCTTTCTGCGTTTTGACGTGGATGCTCTCGGCCAGCGGAAGAAACACGGCGTTCGCGAGCACGATGCCGTAAAGGGGCGAGGTCAGGGCGAGCGGGATCGATTGCAGGATCACGTCGGGATTGGTGATGCCCGCAAGCATGTTGATCAAGCCGATCACGCTGCCGGCGACACCGAACGCCGGCGCGAACAGCGCGCCCTGGCGGAATATGCGCTCGATCTGCATGCGCCGCTGTTTGAAATGGAACATCTCGGTGTGCAGGATCTCGGAAAGCTCCTCGTCCTTGAACGGGTCGATCAGCAGCCCGAGCGCCCGTTTAAGGAAGCTGACCGTCGACTGCTCGCTCATGCTCTCCAGCGCGGCGATATTGTCGGCGCCGTTGCCGCGCGAGCAGGCTGCCACCTCGAGCAGGGTGCTGATGATCGCGGCGGAAGTCGGGGGCGGGCGCCGGTAGACGTTGCGTACCACGCGCAGCGCGGCGCGCAGGTCCGCAGCCGGATAGCATAGGAACAGCGCGCCCAGGGTGCCGCAGGTCACGATGACCAGTGCAACGGCGTTTACGAACAGGGCGGCGTGTCCTCCCGCGAAAAAGCTGGCGAAGAATATTCCGGTGAACAGGGCAACCGCAATCCAACTGTGCTTGTTCATTCGTGACTGTCTCCTCGGGTTTTGCCTATGTCGCGGGTGATGATGATTTCAACGCGCCGGTTCAGTGCGCGCGAGCGCGCATCGGTATTTGCCGTCGCCGGATCGTATTCGCCGCGGCCGATCACGCTGAAACGCGACGGATCGATGCCGCCGGAATCGATGAGATAGCGCGCCACGCGGCTCGCGCGCAGCACCGACAGTTCCCAGTTGCTCGGGTACCTGCCGGTATCGATCGCGCGGTCGTCGGTGTGGCCGACGACGTGAATGTCATACGGGGTTTGTTTGATGATCCGCGCCAGGCGATCGAGAAATTGCTTCACCTGGGGGCGCAGCTCGGCTTGACCCGGAGCGAAGAACATCGGACCTTCCACGCTCACTTTGACCGATTGGTCCTTGAGCAGCGCGACCTCGACATTTTCCAACTTGGACGCGCGCACTGCATCATGGCTGCGCGCGAGCACGTCGATTCGAGTGAGCGGCTCGAGGGCCTTGTTTGCCGGCGGGCTGGGCGCCGGCGCGGCGGCAGGGGTGGGAGCGGCAGGGATGGCAGCGGCGGGAGCGGGTGCGGCGGGAGAAGGCGGCGCCGGCGGCGCGACTTCAGGCTGCGCGGGCTGCTTGCGTTCGATCGCCGCGGTCCGCAGTCGAGCTGCATGCGCCGCCGCTTGCCTCCCGTGCTCGGCGCGTGCATGTAGGGTCTGCGCCGCGAGCAGCGCGGCGAACAGTACGAACATGGTCATCATCAGGTCCGACCACGGCAGGGCCCAGTTCGCGCGGGCGAGCTCGTCGTCGAGCAAACTGTCGCCGCCGTCGAACACGCGTTCGCCGATCGCGCAGCGAACGGGTACCCCGGAAAGAGCCGGTATCAGCCGCTGGGTGGACGCAGGTTCGTTCATGTGGAGCATCATCCTCGACGCCAGCTTAGCCGGGGCGATGCGCGGCGAAGGCGCAAAACAAGGATGGGATAGGGCCGCTAATCGGACGTTCGCCGTTTTTAGCTGGCACGCCATTGAGGCGGCCGATCAGGCGACTCCGGTCACGGCGCCGGGACTGCCGACTTGCGCAGGGCTAGGTTCGGCTCGATGGAGCACTGCGGAAAGTCCTCGAACGCGTCGAATATCGCGGTAACAGGCCAGCGCCCGATCGAGCTGCCCTCGGTCGAAGAATATATTGCCGATAGTGTTGTGGGTCTCGGGGCGGATTGCGCCACAACGCGCGCTCGCTTTCGAGATGCGCGCGATGGTGCGTAAAGTCCGGAAAACGGGAAGAAAAGCATCGCTGTTCGGCAGCTGGCGCGCATTGTTTCCTTGTCACCATGGCGGCAGCAATTTGCGCGATCGAAGAAGTGCGGATCCGGATGGCGGCGCGCCTGTTTTCTTCGCGCGATGTCTGATCCGCTTCATTGAAGCAAAGCGAGTATTTTAATAGCCCATGTTCCGCACCACGAAGACCGCGCAACACGCAAAGCCCGGGCAATCCGCGGCAGCGCTGCTGCAAACGGCGATCGAGCTGCACCGGGCGGGAAACCTGAACGAAGCGCGGCGCCGGTACCGGCAGATCCTCGCCGCGCAGCCGAAAAACGTGGATGCGCTTTACCTGGACGGCGTGCTCGCCTACCAAAACCGCGCCTATGCCCATGCGCTGCGCCAATTGACGGCAGCGTGCAAAGTCAATCCCGCGCTGCCGGGGGTCCACACTGCGCTGGGCAATCTGTATCGCGAGCAGGGCGATTTCGAGCGCGCCACGGCCTGTTATCGGGCCGCACTGAGCCTGGACGCACATCATGCCGATGCGCATTTCAATCTCGGCATCGCCCGCCATGAGCGCAAGGACCTGGAAGGCGCGATAACTGCATACCGGCAGGCGCTCGCCGCCAATCCGGCGCATCCCGAGGCGTGGAACAATCTGGGCGTGGCCCTGAAAGCATTGGATCGCAGCGAGGAAGCTGCCGCCTGCTATGCGAGGGTGATCGGGCTGCAGCCGCAGCATGCGCCTGCGCTGTTCAATCTGGGCGTGCACCATGCCGATGCGCAACGGTTCGACGAGGCGGTCGGATTCTATCAGCGCGCGCTGGCAGCCCGGCCGGACTATGCGAGCGCCGCCTTCAATCTCGGCATCGCGTTCAAGAGTCTGGGGCGTCTGCCGGAATCCATCCGTTGGTTCAAATACGCGCTCAGTCAAATACCCCCGGCAAAGCCGGGGGCCTGATTTTGTGAGCGCCTCAAAGGCGCCCACAACACCGTGAGCCGCCCTTGGCGGCTTACCCCATTGCGAGCTTCATCTGATCGTAACGCTCG
>Ga0307377_10000446_pt1 | contig 54690 bp, 48 predicted proteins | sample TR3MG_FD_202535 | JGI IMG/M metagenome (GOLD analysis project Ga0307377, IMG submission 202535) | Soil microbial communities from Risofladan, Vaasa, Finland - TR-3 | ecosystem: Environmental > Terrestrial > Soil > Coastal area > Acid sulfate soil | place: Finland: Risofladan, Vaasa | collected... | reverse complement strand
TACGTCCCTTAACATTCCCCTTTACTCAAATGTCCGAGGGGGGCAGTGACGGACGTACTACTTGAGACGGCAATCGCCAACTGGGAACCGCGCTTCACGGCGAACGGAGTGGACTCGAGCGACTACGCGAGAATCACCCGCAGTCTTGAGCACTGGGACGATTGGTGCCGGGCGTGGTCCCACGGCGCGGCCGAGCACGTCGCGATCGCCGAGGCGGCCCTCGCCGAGGGCCGACACCGCAGCGCCGCCGAGGCGTACGCCCGGGCCGCGACCTATTTCCACTTCGGCAAGTTCCTCTTCGTTCACGACCCCGACCAGGCCCGGGCCGCCCACGTCCGCGCGGTCGACGCCCTCAATCTCGCGACGCCGCTGTTCGACCCGCCCGGTCGGCGCGTGGAGATCCCCTTTGACGGATCATTCATCGTGGGCCTGTTCCGCGCCCCGGATGGCGACGGCCCACACCCGACGGTCCTGTTGATCCCGGGCCTGGATTCGACCAAGGAGGAGTTCCGCGAGGTGGAGCGCTCCTTCCACGAGCGCGGCATGGCCACCTTCGCGGTCGACGGACCGGGTCAGGGCGAGGCGGAGTGGACCCTCGCGATCAGGCCCGACTGGGAGAACGTCGGTGAGGCCATCATCTCGCACATGTTCGAGATGCCCGAAGTCGACCACCAGCGCATCGGGGTCTGGGGCGTGAGCCTCGGCGGGTACTACGCGGCGCGACTAGCCAGTTCCGACTTGCCGATCCGCGCGACGATCGACCTCTCGGGCCCGTACGACTTCGGGGCGTCCTTTGAGAACCTGAACCCCCTGACCCGTCGGGCCTTCGAAGTCCGGTCCTTCTCGAACTCCGCCGACGAGGCCCTACGCCGAGCGAAGGATCTCACCCTCGAGGGCTTCGCCCACCAGATCTCCCAGCCATTGCTGGTGATCGTGGGCCAGCGCGACCGCCTGTTCCCCTGGCAGGACGGTGAGCGCCTGGCGAGCCAGACCCGCGGACCGTCCCGACTCGTCGTGCTCGAGGACGGCAATCACGGCTGCGCCAACGTCGTCTACCGCCACCGCCCCCTAAGCGCCGACTGGATGGCCGAACAGCTCGGCCTCCCAAGCCCCACTCCAGCAACTTCCAACGAAAGAGATCAAAATGGCTGACGTCACCATGCCCCAACTGGGCGAGACCGTCGCGGACGGGACCGTCACCAAGTGGTTCAAGAAGGTCGGCGAGACCGTTACGAAGGGCGAGCCGCTCTTCGAGGTCTCCACCGACAAGGTCGACACCGAGATCCCCGCGCCGCACGACGGCGTGCTCACGGCGATCCTCGTCGCCGAGGGTGTCACGGTCGACGTCGGCACCACGCTCGCGGTGATCGGCGGCGACGGCACCCCCGCACACGCTGGTACCGTCGCCGCAGCCACCGTCGCCGCGGCCACGACCGCGCCATCCCCCGTCGTCCCCGCCGGTGGCGAACGCAAGGGGCGCAGCGGTGGCGAAGGTCAGTTGTCGCCCGTCGTGCGGCGACTGCTCGCCGAACACGACCTCGACGCCTCGCTGGTCGAGGGTACGGGGCCCAATGGACGCATCACGCGCGAAGACGTGCTGGCCCACGTCGCGCGCCCGAAGTCGAGCGGTGCCCCGAGCGCCCCGCTCTCGCCGGTCGTTCGCCGTCTCCTCGCCGACAACAACCTGGACGCTGCCGACGTGACGGCCACCGGACCCGACGGGCGCATCACGCGTCGCGACGTGGAGGCGGCCATCGCCGCCGGCCCGAGCCCGCGGGCCGGAAAGAGCGGCGACGAGGTCGTCCCCTTCTCGAAGATCCGTCGTCTGACCGCCGAACACATGGTCCGCTCCAAGGCCACCTCAGCCCACACCCTCATGGTGCGCGAGGTCGACTACGAGCGAGTCGAGATCGTGCGGCGCGCCCACGGCGCCCAGTTCAAGGAACAGGAAGGTTTCTCGCTCACCTACCTACCCTTCAACGCCCTCGCGGCGATGGAGGCCCTGCGCGAGTACCCCAACTTGAACGCCTCGGTCGGAGACAACGAGTTGATCATCCACCACGACCTCAACCTCGGTATCGCGGTCGACCTCGACGGCGACGGCCTCGTCGTGCCGGTCGTGCACCGCGCGGACGAGTACAACCTGCGCACGATCTCGCGTCGCATCCGAGAGCTGGCGACCGGTGCGCGCACCAAGAAGCTGACGGTCGACCACACGACGGGCGGGACCTTCACCATCACCAACCCCGGCCCGTTCGGCACGCTCATCACCGGCGCGGTGATCAACCAGCCCCAGGTGGCGATCCTCTCCACCGACGGCATCACCCGCGTGCCCGTGGTCGTGAACACCCCCGACGGCGGGGAGTCCATCGCCATCCACTCGATGGGCATGCTGGCGCTCACCTTCGACCACCGGGCCGTCGACGGCGCCTACGCCGCCCGATTCCTCAAGCGAATGGCGGAGATCCTCAACACGCGCGACTGGGCGAGCGAACTCTAGAGCCGTGGCGTAACACGGCGGTAACATACGGCCATGACACGTGACAAGATCCTCGAAGCCGCCGCGCTCGAGATCGAGCGCAACGGGATGACCCAGTTCCGGGTCAAGCGGGTCGCGTCGGTGGCCGGCATCTCGGTGGCGTTGCTCTACAGCTACTTCGACGATCGCGAGGGCCTCATCGCCGCCACGATCGTGCACCGCTTTCGCCAGGTCCTGCTCGGCTCGGCCGACATCTTCACCAAGCCCCTCATGAACGTCGAGACCACCGAGGACCTACGCCTGGCGTTGAAGACCATGATCTCCGACGCCCAGATCCCCGAGCGGACCGAGGGTCGGCTCCTGCGCATCGAGAGCATGTCCTTCGCCCGCCACAACCCGTCGGCCTCCGAGGGCATCGCCGAGGCCAAGCGCGAAGCCAGTGCCCAGATCTACTCGTGCGTGCAGCCACTCGTCGAGAAGCGCCTCCTCGTCGAGGGCATGAGCGGGGTCGCGTTCGCGCGAATCTGGTATGCCCTCTTCTTCGGACAGATCTCGCTCGAGGGAGAGCACGACCTCTCGATCAGCTCCGAGGATTGGCTGCGGGCACTCAGTGTGCTCGCGGAATCGATGATCCGGCCCCAGTTCAGCGAGGTTGCGATATAGGTTTCGCTGACGCTCGGTAATTCGAAAAGGGTGCGAATTTCGGATGCCATTGAAGCCAGTGGACCGTGCAGATTAACTGTTGCCATTTGCAGCGGTGCCTCATAGGACGAAGGCGCATTGACTCGCCGACGAATGTGACGCACGGCTTCGCCGCGTATTTACCGCGCGTCATCACTGTTTGCCGACGGGGAACACTTCTGTGAGCACACAAATAACTGGTCCATTCGCACAATCATCAGTCAACCGCGAGTTGTATCGCCGGCGTTAGCCGTAGTTCGCCACTGCAAATTCCAAGAGTCTTTTCATTCGTGTCGTCCGAACAAGATGACCTGAGAATGTCACCGATCAATTTGCGACCGTCTTGGACTATCCAAATCGCTCACCGCGTAGGTCCACTCGATCAGGCACCACCCGAAGCCGACCTGGTACACGATCTCGCCGAGTAACAAGTAGGGGAAGTGCCAATTCGGCAGTGATGCGGCGGCCACCAACCCGCCGGTCAATTGAACGGCGAACCCGGCCACCGACCGCGCCGTCCGGCGCACCTCGAGCAGTCGCAGGGAGATCGCGAGCTGGCAGAGGGCTCCGGCAACACCGATGCCCATATGGCTCCAGTTGAGGACCGGACCACGGTCGTAGGGAGTGAACAACAACGCCACCAACGAGAGGGCCACGATTCGCAGTCCCCACCACACCACCGGTGACACCGCCGCCGACCGCAAGTATTCGGCCGTGCGCCAGAGCCCGAACGCCGCCACGAGGTAGCCCACCAACAGCACGGGCAGCGTGCGCAGGTGCACGCCGTAGTAGGAGATGCCGTCGATGCTGGTCTGGGGTCCGTGCTCGACCGCGTAACACCACGCCAGCGCCGCGAAGAAGACTGCCTGCGTGGTCAGTACCAGACGTCGGATCTGGGTCTGCGCGGAGCCGGCCGCGATCGCGGCCGAGGAGTCACTCACCGGACCTCGGTCCGGACTCGACTCAGCCGGGGAAGCGGGTCCGCGATGCCTCGAGCTCCACGAGGGCCTCGGCGCGTCCGACCCAGTTCTCGACCTTGACCCACTTGCCCTCTTCGAGGTCCTTGTAAACGGTGAAGAAGTGGCTGATCCGGTCGAGGGTGGCCTTGGGGACATCGCCGATGTCCGTCGCGGAACGCCACTGCGGATCGTAGTTGGGCACGCCGATCAGTTTGGCGTCCTCGCCCTTCTCGTCGGTCATGATGCACATGCCGAGGATCTTCACCTCGATCTGGCAGCCGGGGAACGTGGGGTACTCGGTGAGCACCAGGATGTCGAGCGGGTCGCCGTCACCGCCCAGGGTGTCGGGCACGAAGCCGTACTCCGCCGGGTAGCCCATGGCGACGTTGAGGTGGCGGTCCAGCATGATGGTGTGGGTCGTGTGATCGTACTCGTACTTGTTGCGACAGTCGCGAGGGATCTCAATGATGACGTTGATCGTGTCCATATCGTCGCCGGCTCCTTGTGCGTAGTTCGTGCGATGCAACCCGTGGGTCGGGTCAATCGTAGTCACGAATTGATCCGCACCACCCCGGAAAGGGACGAAACGCCCTACGGGCCTCTCACGGCCCCGGCGTACAATCTGTTGCTGCGGTACGGCTGGACAAGGAGGTCCTCGTGGAACGGATTGGCGTGGTTGGTTGTGGTCTGATGGGCTCGGGTATCGCCGAAATCGCGGCTCGGGCCGGCGCCGACGTCGTCGTCATCGAGCGCGACGCCGACGCCCTCGCCAGCGGTCAGGCGCGGATCGAACGGTCGCTCTCGCGCGCCGTCGCCGCGGGCAAGATGCCCGAGAGCGAAGCCGACCAGGCCAGGGCCAATCTCACCTTCTCGGAGGACTTCTCGCTCCTCGCCGACCGCGAGATGGTCATCGAGGCCGTCGCCGAGGACGAAGCGACCAAGATCGAGGTCTTCAAGAAGCTCGACGCCATCGTCACCAGCCGCGACGCCATCCTCGCCACCAACACCTCGTCGATCCCGATCATCAAACTGGCCATGGTGACCGGTCGCCCCGAGCAGGTCGTGGGCGTCCACTTCTTCAACCCGGTGCCGGTCCTCAAACTGGTCGAGGTCATCTCGTCACTGCTGACGAGCGCCGAGACCACCCAGCGCGTGCGCGACTACGCCGGCGGGCCCCTCGGCAAGAAGGTCATCACCTCGAAGGACCGCGCCGGTTTCGTGGTGAACGCACTGCTGATCCCCTACCTGCTCTCGGCGATCCGCATGCTGGAGTCCGGCTTCGCCAGCGCCGAGGACATCGACAACGGCATGGTGCTGGGCTGCGCCCATCCGCTCGGGCCGCTCGCGCTGACCGACCTCATCGGGCTCGACACCACCCTCGCGGTCGCCGACTCGCTCTACGCAGAATTCAAGGAGCCCCACCTGGCACCACCGCCCCTGCTCTCGCGCATGACCCAGGCGGGTCTGATGGGTCGCAAGTCGGGTCAGGGCTTCTACTCCTACAAGGCCTGATCACACCCCACCACGCGGGACTTCCAATGATTTAGTTCCGACCAAGGCGATCCGGTCGAGAATCGCGTGAACCCCCATTCGTTGGAACGCCTGGCGATGACGGGTTCGAACGTCGTGACTCTGGCTCGGCCGGCGCCAATTGTGGATGCCGTTTCGAGTTTCGATTCACCGTACTGACTTCGCGGGCAAACAGACGTGAGTGGCTAGTTCCCCGCCAGCATCTTGGTGATGAGTGCCACCATTAGATCCTTCTCCGCCGGATCGCTCATGGCCACCATGAGCGTGATGGCGGCCAAGGCGTTGTTGGAGATTCTTGGTTTACCCTCGGTGTCGCGTAGGACGCCGTTTCGGTCAAGGAAGGTCACAAAGAGGGCAGCCGCGCTGCGCTTGTTCCCATCCGCCAGGGCGTGGTCCTTGACGACGAGGTAGAGCAGGTTGGCCGCCTTGTCTTCGACGGTTGGGTAGATGTCCTGACCGCCGAAACCCTGGTAGATGGCCCCGATGGTGCCATCGAGCTTGCCCTTGGGGTCATGACCGAACAGCGTGTCTTGAGGGAACTCGTCGCCGACGCGGCTGATGATGGCCCGAGCTTCCTCGATGGTGAGTTCCCAACCTGGCAGAGCGCCATCGGGGATGACAATGTAACCGTCGTCGTACTCGCGCAGTAACTGCAACCCGGGAACGTAGCTGGCGAGCACGTCAGCCACCCCGGCGACGAGTTCGTTGTCGGCGCGTGACAGCAGGCGTACGATCGACCCAAGTTCGTCCAGGCGCTTGCTGTTGACGGCCACGCCCGCGACGATGTAGTCCTTGAGCACGCCACTCGCCCAACGGCGAAACTGGATTGCTCGCCCGGAATTCGTTCGGTAGCCGACCGCAAGGATGACGTCCAGGCTGTAGTAGGTCTCTGGTCGTCCAGGACCCGAGGTATTTCTATGCAAATTCTGCATAGAATTGCTTTCCCGGTCCACCTCCTCGTCGCGAAAGACGTTGCGGATGTGCCGTGACACACCCGACTGATCGAGCCCAAACAACTCCTCGATCTGGGTCTGTGAGGCCCAGATCGTCTCGTGCTCCCGGTCCAGGGGCAGAGAGAGTTCGACTCCGGAGCCCACGTAGACAACGATCTCATGGGCAATCACATCTGGAAATTTCTCAGGCACGGCTCTCCTCGTCAAGGCCCCGGGGATTGGACTTCATGCCCACCACTGTGCCAACCAGCGCCAGCGCTGCACTCGACCAGCGTACGCCCGGGCTGTGACACACATGAGGGTTCGGTCCCCAGTGGGGGGTTGGGCATGACTCGGCGTCTGTGACTCTGCGGTGGAGGCGTGTATCTGGCTGGGGCTGATCAGTTTCCGAATCAGTAGCTCGTCACCACGCGATCCTAGAATCGGATCAGGGCAACGTCGACCGAGGAGACCAGTGTGTTCACCTACGTCGTGACGCTGCAGTGCCAGGACGGACCTGGCATCGTGCGGGCGACCAGTTCGGCGATCGTCACCCTTGGTGGCAACATTCTGGAGAACGATCAGTTCACCGATCCCGTGACCGGTCAGTTCTGTATGCGCACGAGATTCGAGACGGCGCTCGGCGACGTCGGACACGTCCTCGAACGCCTGCACATCGACCTCGCCCCCTTCGCGCCCCGACTGGGTGTCCGTCTCGAGACGCAGCGCCGCCGGGTGCTGGTCATGGTCTCGAAGGTCGATCACTGCCTCGCCGACCTGCTCTACCACCGCGAGCAGGACGACCTGCCGGTCGACATCGTCGCAGTCGTGAGCAACCACCCGGACCTCGAGCCCCTCTGCGCACGCCACGGCGTGCCGTTTCACGAGATTCCGGTCACCGACCAGACCAAGGACGGCGCCGAAGCGGCGTTGCGGGAATTGATCGATCGCCACAAAATCGACTTCGTCGTGTTGGCGCGCTACATGCAGATTCTCTCGCCCAGTCTGTGCGCGGACCTGAGCGGTCGGATCATCAACATCCACCACTCCTTCCTGCCGGGTTTCAAGGGCGCGCGCCCCTACCACCAGGCCTACAGTCGCGGCGTGAAGCTCATCGGAGCGACCGCCCACTTCGTGACCGCGAACCTCGACGAGGGTCCCATCATCGAGCAGGACGTCCTGCGGGTGACCCACGCCCGGCGGGCCGAGGACCTCGTCTCACTCGGGCGCGACATCGAACGGCGCGTACTCACTCAGGCCGTTCGGCTGGTCGGCGAAGACCGGGTGGCCCTCGTGGGCCAGCGCACGGTCATCTTCTGGCAGTAGCCGATCAGGTGACGGCGTTGCGTACGGTGAACCGCGGGTCCCGGTACGCCTCGGTGACCATGACGTCGACGATCCGGTCGACCGCGTCGTAGACGTCGACGAAGCGCAGGTAGAGCGGCGCGAAGCCGAACCGGCAGATGTTGGGCGCCCGGAAGTCCCCGATGACCCCACGCTCGATGAGCGCTTGGATGATCCCGTACCCCTCGACGTGACCGAGGGCCACTTGACTGCCGCGCTGGGCGTGCTCACGGGGGGTGACGATCTCGAAGGCGCCCGGAAGGCGCTCCTCGATCAACGCAATGAACAGGTCGGTCATCGCGAGACTCTTCGCGCGGACCTGGTCCATCGTGACCTGGTCCCAGACGTCGAGCGCTCCGTCGAGCGCCGCGAGGGCGATCACCGAGGGCGACGACGTCACGAATGCCTGGACGCCACTGGCCGGCTCGTAGTCGAGTTCGAAGTCGAAGGGTCGGGCGTGGCCCAGCCAGCCGGGCAACGGATTGTGTAGTTGCCCCTGCCAGGAAGTCCGTACGTACGCGAAGCCCGGCGACCCCGGACCGGCGTTCAGATACTTGTAGGTGCAACCCGCGGCGAAGTCGACGTTGGCCCCTTCGACGTCGAGCGGCACTGCCCCAGTCGAATGGGCGAAGTCCCACATCATGAGGGCCCCCACGTCGTGGACCTTCTGGGTGATGCCCTTCATGTCGAGTGCTTCGCCGGTGCGAAAGTCGACCTGGGTCAATTCCACCAGGGCCACGTCCTCGTTGAGCTCCTCGTCGAGCGTGTTACGGTCGATGGCCTTAAGGGTGATCGGCCGCCCGGCCCTCGCGCAGACGGCTTGGAGAATGTACAGGTCCGAGTGGAAGTTGGCCCGGTCGGTCAACACGACGTGGCGGTCGGGCCGCAGATCGAGGGCCCCACCCACCAACTTGGCGATCAGGAAGGTCAGGGTGTCGGCGACGACCACCTCGCCGGGGCGGGCGCCGATTAGCGGCGCGAGCCGGTCGCCCAGTCTGGTCGGTTGACCCATCCAACCCGCAGCGCCCCAACTGCGGACGAGTCCCTGTCCCCACTGCGAATCGATGACGTCGTTGACACGCGCCTTCACCGTCGAGGAGACCGGTCCGAGGGAGTTGCCGTCCAGGTAGATCTCACCCTCGTTGAGGCTGAAGGCCCCGCGCAGGTGCGCGAGTTCGTCGCTCGCGTCGAGGGCGACGCATTCTTCACGGGTGATCACAGGACTGACCTCACTTCCCACAAGACGGGATACAGACGTTGCACAATCGTCGTATCAAGATACGCCATTCCCTCGCTGCCGCCCGTGCCCGGGCGACGTCCGATCTGACGACCGGCCATGAGCATGTGTTGGTGGCGCCACATCGCGAGACGTTCGTCGTGGTCCATCAGTAGCTCGGCGACGGCGTGCAACGCGCTGAGCATCGCACCGTCGTGGTTGAGATACAACGCGCGCACCAGGTCGAGGAGATCCTCCTCGTCCGACGCTCCGAGGGATCGGCGCAGCGAGTGTTCGAAGCCCGACCAGACCGAGGGGGTCTCACTCATCTCGCGCAGCCACGCCCGCTGGGCGTCGTCGAAGAGTTCGAAGGTGAGCATCGCCGGCTTGCCGGCACCACTCAAGAATTCGATCCCCCGGAACTGGAAGGACTGGAAACCCGACGCCGGGTTGAGCGGATCGCGGAACTGCAGGAAGCCCTCGGGCGACATCGTCTCGAGCACTCGCAAGTGTGAGATCAGCAGATCCTCGATGGTGACCATGCGCCGCAGGTGGGCCACCGCACCCCAGGACTCGTTGGCGTGCAACCGGGCGGCGGCGCGGCGGAGTTCGTCCACGATCACCTTGAACCAGAGCTCGTAGGACTGGTGCACGACGATGAAGAGCAGCTCGTCGGGTGCCTCGGGCGTCAGCGGTATCTGGAGTTCCAGGAGGTCGTTGATCCGCAGATACGTCGAGTAGTCGGTGCCGTTTTCCATAGTCCGAACACTAGTTTTAGTAATTACTTAGTTTTTCGGTATGCACCGCGTCGTCGAGACGAAGGACGTTGAACCCGACCTCCAACCTCACCGGGCGCCTCCGGGTGACCACGGTGGCCGGGATCATCCGGGCGAACCACCCGGCCACGTACGCTCGGCCTTCGTCGAACTTCGCGGCGCCATCGCGTCGGAGACGGCAGTCGCGCCGAGCATATGATTTCGCAGAGTGTCATTGTGATCGGTTCCATTTCTTGCGTGTGGCGCCGGACGATTCCGGAGAGGGCGGTTCCCACCATGCGCGACCTCAGTCCGCTCGCTGCACCGGCCAACGGGGCCGACCCGCTCGCGCTGTCCCATCGGGGCGACTGAGGCGATGACGGGGTATCCGCGTCTCTTCAGTCCGCTGACCATCGGCTCGTGCACGATCAAGAATCGAATTGTCTCCTCGGGACATGACACGGTGATGGTCCTGGACGGTCGAATCACCGATCAGCTGATCGCGTATCACGCGGCGCGCGCGCAGGGCGGCGTCGGACTCATCGTCGCCCAGGTCGCCGGCGTCCACGAGAGTGCCCACTACACGGCCCACGTGCTCATGGCCACCGATGATTCGTGCATCGACGGCTACCAGCGACTGGCGTCAGCGGTTCACGAGCACGGCACGACGATCTTTGGCCAGTTGTTCCATCCGGGACGCGAGGTAATGGAGTCCCAGGACGGATCCAGCCCGGTGGCCCTCGCGCCGTCCGCGGTGCCCAACGAACGCTTTCATGTCATGCCCCGTGCCCTTCGAGCCAGCGAGATCGACGAGATCATCGAGGGTTACGCGCGGGCCGCCTCGCGGTTACAGCGAGCCGGACTCGACGGGGTGGAGATCGTGGCCAGCCACGGTTACCTCCCCTCCCAATTCCTCAATCCCTTCGTCAACGTGCGCGAGGACGACTACGGGGGCAGCCCAGAGAATCGTCGGCGCTTCCTGGAACAGGTCCTTCGAACGGTTCGTGAGCGCGTCGGTGCCGAGTTCGTGGTGGGCCTGCGCATCTCCATCGACGAACACGATCCCCACGGCCTGGACCGGGCGATTGCACTCGACACGTGCGCCCAACTCTCCGAACGGGGCCTGGTCGACTATCTCAGCATCACGACCGGCACATCGGCGGCGCTCAGCGGGTCGGACCACATCGCGCCCGACATGGACTTCGACAATGGCTATACCGCGCCGCTGTCGCATTCCGTGAAGGGGATCGTGGACGTGCCGGTGCTGGTGGCGGGACGGATCAATCAGCCCCAGGAGGCCGAGCGGATCCTCGCCGAGGGCCAGGCCGATGCCTGCATCATGACGCGCGCGTTGATATGCGATCCGGCATTACCCCACCTCGCCGCGACCGGTCAGGGCGAGGAGATCCGGGCCTGCATTGGCTGCAATCAGGCGTGCATCGGTCACTTCCACGCGGGCTATCCGATCTCGTGCATCCAGCACCCCGAGACCGGCCGCGAGCTCCGATACGGTCAGCGTGTTCGTGCGTCGAAGTCCCGCCACATCATCGTGGTCGGTGGTGGCCCGGCCGGCCTGAAGGCGGCGGCGGTTGCCGCCGAGCGGGGCCACCAGGTGACGCTGCACGAAGCCACCGCGCACCTGGGCGGACAGATCCTCCTCGCGCAGACGCTGCCCGGGCGTGAAGAGTTCGGCGGGGCCGCCATGAACTTGCACCGTGAGGCCGTGCGGGCGGGCGTGCGCATCGTGACCCGAAGCGTGATCGACCTCGAAGGACTGGCCGACGCCGGCGCGGACACCGTGGTGGTGGCGACGGGCGCCACGCCGTACCGTCCGACGCTCGAGTTGATGGGCGCACCCGTCGTCCTCGACACCTGGCAGGTGCTGCGCGGCGAGGCGATGCCCGGGGGTCACGTCGTGGTCGTCGACTGGCGCGGTGACTGGATCGGCATCGGCGTGGCGCGCACGCTGGCCGAGCGCGGTCACCGGGTGACGCTGTGCGTGAACGGCTACAGCGCGGGGGCCTCGCTGCAGCAGTACGTGCGCGACACCCAACTCACCGCGATGGCCCGACAACGCATCACCGTGGTGCCCCTCGTGCGACTCTTCGGCGTCGACGGCGATACCGCGTACCTGCAGCATGTCCTCACCGAAGAGCCCGTCCTGATCGAAGGCATTTCGGGAGTCGTGCTCTCCTGCGGTCACGCGTCCGAGTCGGCCCTGCTCAATGGCCTGCTGGACCTCGGCGTGCACGCGCTCGGCGTCGGCGACTGCCTGGCGCCGCGCACCGTCGAAGAGGCCGTGCTCGACGGACTCGTGGTGGGCTCTGCCGTCTAGCGCCGGGCCACTCGCCGCCCGCGGACGTCGTCGCTAGCGGGTGATCGGCTTGTACTTCATCCGGTGCGGCTGATCGGCGTCCGTGCCGAGCCGCTTGTGACGGTCGACCTCGTAGTCCGAGAAGTTGCCCTCGAACCAGCGCACCACTGAATCACCCTCGAAGGCCAGGACGTGCGTGGCGATCCGGTCGAGGAACCAGCGGTCGTGGCTGATCACGACGGCACAGCCCGGGAAGGTGAGCAGTCCGTCCTCGAGCGCCCGCAGCGTGTCGACGTCGAGGTCGTTGGTGGGTTCGTCGAGCAGCAGGACGTTGCCGCCGCTGCGCAGCACCTTGGCCAGCTGGACGCGGTTGCGCTCTCCCCCCGAGATCTCCCCGACCTTCTTCTGCTGGTCACTGCCCTTGAAACCGAAGCTGGCCACGTAGGCGCGGGCGTGGATCTCGCGGGTGCCGACCACCATGTGCTCCTGGCCCTCGCTGATCTCGTCGAACACGCTGACGTCGGGATTGAGATTGTCGCGCGACTGGTCCACGTAGGCGAACTGCACGGTGCTGCCGACCTCGAACTCGCCGCTGTCGGGTTGCTCGAGTCCGAGCATCATCTTGAAGAGCGTCGTCTTGCCCGCGCCGTTGGGACCGATGACGCCCACGATGCCACCCGGCGGCAGCAGGAAGCTGAGGTCTTCCATCAGCAGACGGTCGTCGAAACTCTTGGTGACGTTCTTCGCGTTCACGACGATGTCACCCAGGCGTGGGCCCGGCGGGATGGCGATCTCCAACCGGTCGGCGCGACGATCGGCCGCCTCGGACTCGGCGACCAACTCGTTGAACGCACTGACGCGGGCCTTGCCCTTGCTCTGACGGGCGCGCGGTGACATCCGGATCCACGCCAACTCCCGCTCGAGGGCGGCCTGGCGGACCTTGTCGGACTTCTCCTCCTGGGCCAAGCGGGCCTGCTTCTGTTCGAGCCACGAGGAGTAGTTGCCCTCCCACGGGATCCCGTGGCCCCGGTCCAGTTCGAGGATCCACGAGGCGGCGTTGTCGAGGAAGTACCGGTCGTGGGTGATGGCGACCACGGTGCCGCTGTAGTCCTGCAACGTGCGCTCGAGCCACGCCACCGATTCGGCGTCGAGGTGGTTCGTCGGCTCGTCGAGCAGCAGCAGATCGGGCTTGGAGAGCAGGAGACGGCACAACGCCACGCGACGGCGCTCGCCGCCCGAGAGCGTCGTGACGTCGGCGTCGGGCGGCGGAAGGCGCAGCGCGTCCATGGCGATCTCGAGCGTGCGGTCCAGGTCCCAGGCACCCAGTGCGTCGATCTTGGCCTGCAGTTTGGACTGCTCGCTCAGCAACGCGTCGAAATCGGCGTCGGGGTCGGCGAATCCGGCGCAGACCTCGTTGAAGCGGAGCAGCAGGTCACGCTGTTCGGCGACTCCGTCGGCCACGTTGCCGACGACGTCCTTGGTCGGGTCGAGTTGGGGCTCCTGGGGGAGGTACCCGACGCTGAAGCCAGGGGTGAGCCGGGCCTCGCCGGTGAACCCGTCGTCCAGCCCCGCCATGATGCGCAGGAGCGAGGACTTGCCCGAGCCGTTCGAACCGATGACCCCGATCTTGGCTCCGGGGTAGAAGGACAGATGGATGCCCTTCAGGACCTCGCGGTCCGGTGGGTAGAAACGACGAAGGTCACGCATGGTGAAAATGAACTGAGCTGCCATGCATCAAGTGTGGCGCAAATCCCCGACACGCGTGATTGGCGAACGGGCACCCCTCATAGAATCCCGTGGTGTCCAAACAGAAGAAGAAGACCGCGCACCGTCACGCTCCCGACTGGATCATCCTCACCATTGCGTGTCTCGCCCAGTTCATGGTGGTGCTCGACGTGTCCATCGTGAACGTCGCCCTCCCGTCGATGCAGCGGGACCTGCACTTCTCGATCACGAGCTCCCAGTGGGTGATCAACGCCTACGTGCTCACCTTCGCGGGATTCCTGCTGCTGGGTGGTCGGGCGGCGGACATCTTCGGGCGACGTCGGGTCTATCTCGTGGGCCTCCTCGTCTTCGTGCTCGCGAGCATCGGCGCGGGCTTCGCCGCCACCGGCACCCAGATCGTCGCGGTGCGAGCGCTCCAGGGGATCGGTGGGGCCATCCTCTCGCCCGCCACGCTGACCATCATCGTCACGACCTTCCACGGCGCCCGCCTGCCCAAGGCCATCGGCGCCTGGAGTGCCGTCGCGGGCGCGGGCGGTGCGGTCGGCGGCCTGCTCGGGGGCATCCTCACCGGTTGGGCCTCCTGGCGCTGGGTCTTCTTCATCAACGTCCCGATCGGCCTCGCGGCCGCCGTCGTCGCCACCCTCTACCTGCGCGAACTGCGCAATCGTGACGCCGCGGTCAAGCTCGACGTCACCGGGGCCGTCCTGGTGACCGGTTCACTCGCGACGCTGATCTACGGGGTCGTGAACACGACGACCCAGGGGTGGACGTCGAACACCACGATCACCTGGTTCCTCAGCGGGGGTGTCGGGCTCGTCGCCTTCCTCTTCTGGGAATCGAAGGTCGCCTCGCACCCCCTCGTGCCCTTTCGCATCTTCAAGTCACGGTCGCTCACCGTGGCGAACCTGGTGATGCTGCTCGTCGGCGGAGCCTTCTTCGCGATGTGGTACTTCCTCACCTTCTACTACCAGTACGTCCTCGGCTACGACGCCGTGAAGACGGGCTTCGCCTTCCTGCCCATGGCGATCGCGATCATCGCCGGTGCCCAGATCAGTTCGCGTCTGCTCGCCAAGACCGGCGTGCGACCGTTGCTCTTCACGGGAGCATCCCTCGCAACCCTCGGCTTCCTATGGATTTCGAGGATTACGCCCGACAGCTCCTACCTCGGCGCGATCCTCGTGCCTTCGATCATCTGCGCCTTCGCCATGGGCCTGCTCTTCACCCCGCTGGCGACCGCCGCCACTGCCAAGGTGGAACGGGCCGACGCGGGACTCGCGTCGGGGATGCTCAACACTGCGCGCCAGGTCGGCGGTTCACTGTCGCTCGCGATCCTGGGTACGGTCGCTGCGGACCGCACCGCCACCTTCGTGCACCCCCACGGCGCCGTCGCCATGGTGAGCGGCTACCAGCGCGCCTTCCAGATCTCAGCGGTCATCACGCTGGTCGCGTTGGCGGTGAGTTTCTTGGTGCCCACGAGGACCGGGCACCACTCCACGCACTAGCGGATTCCGTACACGCCGTCGGGAATACCAAGAATTCTCGGAGTAGTGTCGAAATCATTGAAACAGACCGCGTGGTGCGACCCAGTCGGGGGAATCGCCGGGCGACCGATGAATCCTTGGGAGGATTAGTTATGCATATGGGAGACAAGATGGCCAGGGCTCGTCGCATTGGCTCACTGCTGGGGGCCGCCTCGCTGGTACTCGGCACGCTGACCGTGAGTGTCGCGTCGACCGTCGTGACGGCGTCAGCCGCCTCGTCGTACAAGGCGTGTGTCGTGACCGACACCGGTGGGATCAACGACAAGTCGTTCAACGCGTCAGCGTGGAAGGGCATGCTGGACGCCAAGAAGATCAATAAGAACATCGCGGTCTCGTACCTGTCCTCCACGTCGTCCGCGGACTACACCCCGAACATCAACAGCTTCATCCGCAAGGGCTGCGGCATCATCGTGACGGTCGGCTTCCTCATGGACACCGCCACCGCCAACGCGGCGAACGCCCACCCGAACCAGAAGTTCGCGATCGTGGACGACGCCCCGACGACCAAGTCCCACAACGTCCTGGCCCTGCAGTACCAGACCGACCAGGGTGCGTTCCTCGGTGGTTACCTGGCCGCCGCCTCGACCAAGACCGGTACCGTGGCCACCTACGGTGGCATGCAGTTCCCGAGCGTGACGATGTACATGAACGGCTTCGTGGCCGGTGTGCGCTACTACAACAAGACCATGAAGGCCAAGGTCAAGGTCCTTGGTTGGACTCCCGCCAAGGGCTCGTGTTCGTTGGCCAAGTGTGACGGATCCGGACAGTTCGTCGGCAACTTCACCGACCAGACCGCCGGCAAGACCATCACCGCCAACGACTTCGCAGCCGGTGCCGACATCGTCTTCCCAGTCGCCGGCTCGGTCGGCCTGGGCTCGGTCGCGGCCGCGCAGCAGGCCGGGGTCGGTCACAGCGTCATGTGGGTTGACACCAACGGCTGCGTGAGCGACGCGCAGTACTGCAAGTGGTACATCGGCAGCGTCGCCAAGGGCGTCGAGCCGTCGGTGCGTGACGCGGTGGTCTCGGCCGCCAGCGGCAAATTCAAGGGTGGCGTCTACCTCGGCACCCTGAAGAACCAGGGCACCGACCTCAACTATGGCGGCATCAAGATCGCGACCGCGCTCAAGGCGAAGATCGCATCGATCAAGGCGGGCATTATCGCCGGTCATATCTCGGTCAACCCGAACAGCTACCCCGCGAAGTAGTCCCCTGCCGCTCTGCGGCATTGGATCGACGAAGGCCCGGGTCATTGCGATCCGGGCCTTCGTCGTGAGTACGATGAGGAATAATGCGACTAGAGCTGCGCGGTGTCACCAAGCGATTCGGTGGCTTCACCGCGAACGACCAGATCAGTCTCACCGTCGAACCTGGCCAGATCCACTGTCTCCTCGGTGAGAATGGCGCTGGCAAGTCCACGTTGATGAACGTGCTCTTCGGGCTCCTGCACCCCGATGATGGTGAGATCCTGATCGACGGTGAGCCCGTCAAGTTCTCCAACTCCGGCGAAGCGGTCCGCCGGGGCATAGGCATGGTCCACCAACACTTCATGCTGGTGCCAGTGTTCACCGTGGCGGAGAACGTCGTGTTGGGCTTCGAGCCGACCAAGTCCTTCGACCGCCTGGACCACCAACGGGCGAACGAGGAGATCCTGCAGACCTCCCGCGCCTTCAACCTCGAGGTCGATCCCAATGCGGTCGTTGAGACGCTCCCCATCGGCCTCCAGCAGCGCGTCGAGATCCTAAAGGCCCTCAACCACGACGCCGAATTGCTCATCCTCGACGAGCCGACTGCGGTTCTCACCCCCCAGGAGATCGACGCGTTGATGGAGATCATGCGCTCGCTCGCCAAGGCCGGCAAGTCGATCCTCTTCATCACCCACAAGCTGAAGGAGGTGAAGGCCGTCTCTGACGTCATCACGATCATCCGACAGGGCCGGGTGGTCGGGACCGCTGACCCCTCGGCCACGGAGTCCGAACTGGCCTCGATGATGGTGGGGCGTGACGTCAACCTGACCGTCGACAAGTCGCCGTACGCTCCGGGCAACGACGTGATGGAGATCCGCGACCTGGTCGTACGCGACAACCGCGGCGTCGCCGCCGTCAACGGCGTCTCACTCACGGTGAAGGCCGGCGAGATCCTGATGCTCGCGGGCATCCAGGGCAACGGCCAGACCGAACTGGTCGAGGCCATCGTCGGCATGCGGCCCGTGGAATCGGGTTCGATCACCCTCAACGGCCGCGACATCACGCACGCCAGTCCGCGCCAGGCGCTCGATGCGGGCATCGGTCACATCCCCGAGGACCGCCAGCGCGACGGACTGGTCCTCTCGATGTCAGTGGCGGACAACCTGGTGCTGAACACCCCGCGCAACGCCCCCTTCGCCCGGCGCGGTTCGCGCAACCTGGGTGCGGTGCGCGAGAACGCCGAACGACTCGTGAAGGACTTCGACATCCGCACGACCTCGGTCTTCGAATCGGCGGGGTCGCTGTCGGGCGGCAACCAGCAGAAGGTGATCGTCGCGCGCGAGCTGTCACGACCGCTGTCGATCCTGATCGCCTCCCAGCCCACCCGGGGTCTCGACGTGGGTTCCATCGAGTACGTCCACGCCCAGATGGTGAGGAACCGCAATGAGGGTAACGGCGCACTGATCGTCTCGTCCGAACTCGACGAAGTGCTCGCCCTCGGCGACCGGATTGCGGTGATGCACGCCGGCAAGATCAGTGGCATCGTCGAACCCACGACCAGTCGCGAGGCGATTGGACTGCTGATGACCGGATCGACCGAGGCAATGGCCCATGACTGACGTCACCGCGCAGCCCAAGCGCTCACTGTGGTCGCGCTGGACCTCGTCGAGCCCCGTCGTGGTCGCGGCGCTCGCCATGCTCCTCGGTCTCTTCATCGGTGCCATTGTGATCATGACCACCACTCCCGTGGTGCTCGATGCGTGGCGCGGATTGTTCCACGGCTGGGGCGGCCCTGGTCACGCGTTGAAGGTCTCCTTCGACAACGTGGGCGCGGCCTACCGCGACATGTTCACAGGCTCCATCTTCGATCCACCCGCCTTCTGGCACTCGGTGACGACCGGTCACGATTGGACCAACGCCCTGACCCCGATCTCGGAGACGCTCACCTACGCCACGCCGTTGATCATCGCGAGCATCGGCGTCGGACTCGCGTTCCAGACGGGGATCTTCAACATCGGTGCCAACGGACAGGCCATCCTCGGCGGCATCCTGGGCGCCAGCGCCGGCTCCCTGCTGCATATGCCGACCATCATCCATATCCCGGTGACCCTCGCCGCAGGCATCCTCGGTGGCGTCATCGCGGGATCGGTGCCCGGACTCTTGAAGGCCTTCACGGGCGCCCACGAGGTCATCGTCACCCTCATGTTCAACTACGTGGTCGTGGGAATGCTCTACCTCTCGCTCTTCTCGACCGCCCTCCAGCTGCCGGGGCAGAGTAACGACATCTCGCGCACCATGGACCCCTCGGCGCAGTTGGCGCCACTCTTCGGGGTGAGTTCGGGACTGCGCGTCAACTACGGTCTGTTCGTCGCTGCAGCGGTCGTGGTCTTCGCGTGGTGGTTCCTCGAGCGGTCGTCACTCGGCTTCGAGTTCCGTATCACCGGCGCCAACCCGAACGCCGCGCGGGCGTCGGGCATCAACGCCCGCGCCGTCGTGATCCTCCTGTTCCTGATCTCGGGTGGCCTCGCCGGACTGGCGGGCGTCGTGCAGGCCGCCGGCACCACCCACTTCATCGACGGGGGCTTCCTCATCGGCAACGCCGGCATTGGCTTCACCGCGATCACGGTGGCCCTGCTCGGTCGCAACCGGCCAATGGGCATCGTCTGGGCCTCCCTGCTCTTCGCGGCCCTGGGGGTCGGCGGCCGCGCGATGCAAGCGTCGACCGGTATCCCGCTCGACCTCGCGACGATCATCCAGTCGGCCGTGGTCCTCTTCGTGGCGACGCCGGTCCTCGTGAAGGAGATCTTCCGCCTGAAGGCGGCCCCGACTGCGCAAATCCAACTCGCGACCAAGGGGTGGAGCTCGTGACCACCACCGCGACCGCGTCGACCACGAACGCACCGAAGGTCCGACGCGCCATCAGCCGCACCCGCGTGATCGGCGCGGTGATTACGGTCATCGGCCTCTTCACGATCTACGCCTTCGCCATGGGTTCGGCGTCGAACGCGCACTCGGCGCTCACCTTCAACCCGGTCGACCTGAGTTCACACGCGCCGTGGCGAGTCGGCACGTTGACCCTGCTGACTCGAGCGACCAATCTGGTGCTCGGCGGCCTCATGGTCGCCCTGGGGCTCGAGGTCGCGCTGCGCCAGCCCCGGCGTGGCGTGATGGTCCGATTCGGCGTGGTCGCCGTCCTCTTCTTCTTCGCCCTCATGCTCTGGGCCGTGCGCGCGCCCGGTCCCTCGCAGGTGAGTTTCCTCAACCTCACGTCGGTCCTCATCGGCAGCTCGACCGTGGCGATGGTGCTGGTGTTCGGCTCACTCTCGGGCGTTATGTGCGAGCGCGCCGGCGTGGTCAACATCGCCATCGAGGGTCAGTTCATCGGTGGTGCATTCGTCGGTGTGATGATCGCCTCGACGACCCACAACTTCATCTACGCGGCCCTCGGCGGTGCCGCGGTCGGCGCGCTGGTCGGACTGATTCTGGCGTTCCTGTCGCTACGGTATCTGTCGGACCAGATCATCGTCGGGGTGGTGCTCGTCACCATGCTCGCGAGTTTCTCCTCGTACTTCAATCTGCAGGTGTTCACGCCCTATCCGCAGTTCAACGCCGGCACCCTGGCCCCGAATATCGCCATCCCCCTGCTGTCGAAGATTCCCCTGCTGGGACCGGTCTTCTTCAACCAGACCGGTTTCTTCTACGCCATGATCATCATCGTTGCCGCCGTGAGTTTCGCGCTCTTCAAGACCCGCTACGGCCTGCGGGTCCGTGCGGTGGGTGAGCACCCCAAGGCCGCCGCGTCAGTCGGCATCAACGTCATCCGGACCCGGTACATCAACGTCGTCATCGGCGGGGCAATCGCCGGACTCGGTGGCGTGGCCCTCATCGCAGGTCAGGGGCAATTCCAACCGGGCATCACCTCGGGCTACGGCTACATCGCCCTCGCGGCGCTCATCTTCGGCCGCTGGCGTCCGTCGGGCGCCGTCGTCGCCTCGGTGCTCTTCGGCGTCTCGCTCTACGTCTCGTACATCTTGAAGGCGTACCAGGTGCCGGTCTCGATCTACGTCCTCAACATGTTCCCCTACATCATCACGATCGCCGTGGTGTCGGGTCTGATCGGTCGAGTCCGGTCACCCGCTGCGGACGGACTGCCCTACTCCCACGACTGACGGATGCCCGTACGTCGTCGTGAACCCTCCTACCGGCACGACCTCCCAGCCGGCTACATCTATCAGCGCGTGAGGGCGCCCGTGGCCGCCCCAGCTCGTCTCCGTCGTCGAGTATCAGTTCGCCGACTTCAAAATCCACATCCACATCAACCACGCCGACGACATCGACCACCTCCAGCGTCGCCACGGTCAGCACCTCACCTCAGATGCTCAACTATCGAAACCGTCGATATCGTGGGCTCGATTATCTGACGATCACCAGCCCCGCCTCGATCACTTCGCTGGACATCACGATCACGGTCGTCAAGCCAGCAAGCTCATGGTGGCCGCCACGCATCTACTATCGCTTCGTCGGGGGAACGATCTCCAGAGGCCTCACGACTGTAAGTAGCGACATCCTCTACCGAATGGTTCTGACGTCGCGAGAAGCATCAGCCCCGGAACCAGTGATGGTCGGGTGTGGGCCTTCTTCTACGGCGACGGGAACGCCAACACCCATGCGGTGTCGGGTGACTCTTGGACCGTGGACGTGACCACCACGCGAGGGTATTCCGTTCTGAACGAACACTTCTAAACCACGTAGCCATTACCGAGATATCCGCTTCAGTGCGGTAGATTCGCCCCGTGGCACTCTGGGCCGGCACGCACGACGCAGGTTCCGATGCCGAGATGGCGGCGTGGTTTCCGACTCACACCACGTGCCTGGACTATCACGTCTGACAACGACGGTCCGATACCAAAGAACACCACTCGTCCCAAGGAGAGAACTCGATGTCGCAAGGTATGGACGATGACTTCGAAGGTCGCGTACGTGGTCGCACCGCCGGGCTCCAGCGTGCCGTGGCGGCCCGCCTCAAGCTCGTCGCCACGGCGGCGATTGTGGGCGGGTTGATGGCAAGCCTGGCGATTACATTCACCAGTTCCACGGGCAAGCACTTCGAGTACGCGCTGTTTGGCGAGTCCTACGGAGCCTTCCTGCTCCTCGGTGGTCTGCTGGCACTCATGACGTGGTGGCGCTACCGGGCCGCCGTGCGTCACATACCCGACGCGCTGGCTCGTTCCACGCGGCAGTCTGGAGAGACCTCGACCCGCCCCGGAGACTTCTACTCCAAGGGTTCACTGGCGGGCTCTGCCGACTGGGAGAAGCCCAGTACGGCCGGCGAAGATGACCAGGACCCCAACCGGCCGCCTCGCTAGAGCCCAGTTCGCATCGGTGGCGCCGACACGTGCGACATCGGACACCACGTCAACGGTGCGACGCATGGATGCCAAGGGACGAGACGTGCCTCGTGCGGGCCGCAGGTCACTGCCGACCTGGCGAGGGCGACCTAGTTCCCGTCGGATGACTCTGATCCACCGTCGGAGCCCTCGCCGCCTCTGGCGACCGCCACGATGCCGATCGCGGTGGCCGTTGACGGACTAGTCGCGGAAGGAACCACGAACACCTGGGTTCCGACTTTGACGCTCGCGAGCGTGGTCTTCACGCGGCCCTGCAAGACGATTGTCGAAGAACTGACCGAGTACGTCAGCGACGCGCCAGTCTTGCTTTGGATGGTGATCGACGACCCGGAGAGAGCTGTCACGACACCCGACACGGGGGTTACTCGCACGGCCGGTGCCGAGGAGGACGACACCAGCGTGGCGGATGCCGGCGCCGACGCGGTCTTCGCCACCGTGGTGGTCGCCACCGCTGCCGTGGCCGCGGTGGTGTGCGACTGGTGCGCCATCGTCGCCGCAATGGCCACGCCACTGCCCAGGGTCACGAGGGCTACGAGCGCATTACCGCCAACTCGGCGGACCATCCTCATCTTGGAGTTACGGTACATGAACACACCCACTTTCAGATTTGCGGAATTTTCCGTTCTGGGGCCATCTTGGCAACGAAACTTTGGGAATTCCTGTGGGATCACTAATGCCTGACTAAGAATGACGGAAATTTCAACCTACGGTGGACCTGCGCGTGCCCGTACTCCCCGTCTTTTTGACCGGGCGCGCAGTGAATCTAAGGGGATGTGCCGTCGTCGATGCGCCCTGCGTCAGTTCGTCGATCAACCTCGCGCACCCAAGCCCCGCACCACGTTCGCGGCCGACTGCATCGCCACGTCGAGGGACTGTTCGATGGACGACCCATTGAGACGCGATGTGAGATAGGCGCCGGTCGCCGCGTCGCCGGCGCCGGTCGTGTCAACGATCCCGCGACTCACCGACGGTGCGATGAACCGCGCGGTGCCGACTCGCACCAATGCTCCGAGCGGACCACGGGTCACCACCACCTCGTCGAAGGAACTGGACAGCCGGTCGAGCGCCAGTTCGACATCGTGCGTTGCGCTGAGCGCCAGCGCCTCCTCTTCGTTGGCGAACAGCCACGTGGCACCGGCGGTCGCGGCGAGGAACGTCGCAGTGGACATCGCGCGCAGTGGCGCCACCGAGCACACGTCGACTGACGTCGACATGCCACGACTCTTCGCTGTCCGCAACGCCGCCACTCCCGCGCCCCGCGTCGCATCATCGAGCAGGGTGTAACCCGAGACGTGAAGATGGTCGAAGGGGTCGGCGAGACAACTCATGACGTGGTCCAGCGACAACCGGCGATTAGCCCCACGGTCGGTCAACATGGCGCGCTGCCCATCGGCCGCCACCAGGGCGACCACCACGCCGGTCGACGACGGTGTCACTTCAATCTGTGCCGACACGCCCGCTCGCGCGAGGTCGTCGATGAAACTGTGGGCTCCGGCGTCATCGCCCGCCGCGCCGACGTAGAACACGTCACCGCCGAGCTCGGCGGCGGCGACCGCGATATTCGCTCCTGACCCCCCTCGACTGAGCTGCACCTCGGACGCAGTGTCGCTGGTGGGCGCCACCGGTCCAAGGGGTCGGACGACCACGTCGAGCATCACGTCACCGATGATGACGAGACGCTGGGGCCTCACGCGGCGGCGGCCGCCACGGCGGTAGCGACTCGACCCGCCAGGTCGGCGTTGGCGACCACCAAGTCCTCGTTGACCTGCACGCTGACGCCACTGGTGAACCGCGCGAATTCGGCCAACAGCACCGGGGTGACGTCCTTGCCGCTGACCCCCACCGTGCGGGCGGCCTCGAAGGCGCTCGCGAGCGCCGCGTCGTGCAGACGGGCGTCGAGTTGCCGATCGGCGGCGACCGGATTGGCGAGGAGGAACCCCGTCGGCGAGAACTCCCGATGAATGAGGAACGCGTGAGCGGCCGCCGCGACATCGTCGACCGACCAGTCGACGGGAAAGCCGCTGTCGGTGAGATAGAAGCCGGGGAACTGGGTGGTCCGGAACCCGACGACCGGCACCCCGAGCGAATCAAGACGTTCGAGCGTGGCGCCGATATCGAGGATGGACTTCACCCCCGAGGCGACGACGAGCACCGGCACGCGCGCGAGCGCGGTGAGATCGGCCGATTCATCGAAGGTCGACTGGGCTTCGCGGTGCACGCCACCGAGTCCCCCCGTCGCCATCACTCGGATGCCGGCCCAGTGGGCGACCGCGATGGTGCCGGCCACGGTGGTCGCTCCGTCGTGTCCGGTCGCCAACGCGAGGCCGAGGTCTCGCGCCGACAGTTTCGCACTGTCGTGCGAGGGCTCGGCCAGCCGCTCGAGTTGTGACGCACTCATACCGACGATGACTTCACCGTCGAGGATGCCAATGGTGGCGGGCACCGAACCGCCGGCGCGCACCGCATCCTCACATCGGCGGGCGACCTCGAGGTTCGTGGGATGGGGCAGTCCGTGGACGACGATGGTGGTTTCCAAGGCGACGACGCCGCGGCCCGCACGCTGCGCGTCGGCAACCTCGTCAGCGACGACCACCGGGGGATTCACGAAGTTTTTCACGCAAGGCGAAGTGTACTGTTTAGGCGTGAACTCCCCCCGTGAGATCCCGTGGGACGTGTTGCGCCAACGCGCCCGTCACGCCACCACCACGTCCTACGCCCCGTACTCGAACGTCACCGTCGGCGCCGCGGGCGTGACGACCGATGGACGGGTCGTCGAGGGCGCCAACGTCGAGAACGCGAGCTACGGGCTCACCCTGTGCGCCGAATGTTCGCTCGTGAGCGACCTCATTCGTCAAGGTGGCGGGCGACTCGCGGCGGTGTCGATCGTCGCGGGCGACGGTGATCCCATCGCCCCCTGCGGCCGGTGTCGTCAAGTGTTGTTTGAACACGGGGGCGAGTCGTTGCAGGTCGACGCCGGAGCGGGAAGGACGCCAAAAACCATGCGCGAGTTGTTGCCCGAGTCCTTTGGACCCGACGACCTCGACGCGCGGAGCAGTTCGTGAGTTTTCACTCCGCCGTGGACGTTATCCGGACCAAGCGCGATGGCGGCGTGCTGAGCGACGACGCCATCACCTGGATGCTCGACGCCTACAACCGGGGTGAGGTCGCCGAGGAGCAGATGTCATCGCTCCTGATGGCCATCTTCTTCAATGGCCTGACGCCTCCTGAGCTCGGCTCCTGGACCGACCGGATGATCGCCTCGGGCGAGCGACTCGACCTCAGCGGGTTGTCCCGTCCGACCGTCGACAAGCATTCGACCGGTGGCGTCGGCGACAAGATCTCACTCATCCTCGCGCCGCTCGTCGCGGCGTGCGGCGCCGCGGTCCCACAACTGTCGGGACGCGGCCTCGGCCACACTGGCGGCACGCTCGACAAGTTGGAGTCCATCCCCGGCTGGCGGGCCTTCCTCACCAATGATGAGATCCGCCAACAGCTCGACGAGGTCGGGGCCGTGATCTGCGCCGCCGGTCAGGGCCTCGCGCCCGTCGACCGCAAGCTCTACTCACTACGAGACGTCACCGGCACGGTCGAGTCGATCCCGCTCATCTCCTCGTCGATCATGTCCAAGAAGATCGCCGAGGGTACGCAGGCCCTGGTGCTCGACGTGAAGGTCGGCCGGGGCGCCTTCATCAAATCGCACGACCACGCCCTCGAACTGGCCACCACCATGGTCGGGCTCGGCCTCGGTCACGGCGTGGCGACCGTGGCCCAGCTCACGTCCATGGACGCGCCGCTCGGCCGGGCCGTCGGCAACGCGCTCGAAGTCACCGAATCGGTGGAGGTCCTGCAGGGCCGAGGTCCAGCTGACGTGCGCGAACTGACCTTGGCGCTCGCGTCGATCATGCTCGGGCTGGTCGGTATCGACGTCGACCCCGGCACGAAACTGGACGACGGCTCGGCCTATGCGGTCTATCGCCGCATGATTCAAGCCCAGGGCGGTGATCCCGACGCGACACTGCCCACCGCGGCCCGCCGTACGGTGATCAGCGCGTCACACGAGGGCGTGGTCGAGTCGATCGACGCACTGCTCGTCGGCGTCGCCGCGTGGCGTCTCGGGGCCGGGCGGACGCGCAAGGAGGATCCCGTCAGCGCCGCCGCCGGTGTCGTGTGTCTCGTTCGTGAAGGCGACGTGATCGAGCGGGGCCAGCCACTCTTCGAACTGCACGCCGACGACGATGCTCATCTCCAGGTGGGGGAAGCCTCCATCACCGACGCACTGGTCATTGGTGAAGAGAAGGTGAACGACCGACCACTCCTCATGGAGAGCGTCACCAAGTAACCGACAGGCCTGTTGACTAACCTTGTCCCATGACGGCGACACCCCTCACCCGCGACCTGATCGAGCGGGCGCCGAAGGTGCTGCTGCACGACCATCTCGACGGCGGGGTACGCGCCGAAACCGTGCTCGAACTCGCCCACGAGATCCGTTACACCGGACTGCCCACGACCGATCCCGACGAGTTGCGTCGCTGGTTCATCGCCGACGCACCCGGCAGCGACCTGGTCCGTTACCTCGAGGGCTTCGCCCACACCACGGCCGTGATGCAGACCAAGGACCAGCTCGAACGCGTCGCGTCCGAAACGGCGATCGACCTCGCCGCTGACGGCGTCGTCTACGCCGAGATACGCTTCGCGCCCGAACTACACCTCATCGGGGGGTTGACCCTGCACGAGGTCGTCAACGCGGTCCTCGACGGCTTCGCCCACGGTGTGCGCGAGGCCGCCACCAAGGGTCAGACGATCATCGTGCGCACCATCCTCTCGGCGATGCGCCAAGCCAGTCTGAGTGAGACCATCGCCGAGCTCGCGGTGGAGTTCCGCGAGCGCGGCGTCTGTGGCTTCGACATCGCCGGCCCCGAGGACGGTTTCCCACCGACCCACCACCTGCGCGCGTTCCACCTCGTCCAGCGCGAAGACTTCCACATGACGATCCACGCCGGCGAGGCCTTCGGTCTGCCGTCGATCTGGGAGGCGGTGCAGTTCTGCAACGCCGAACGGCTGGGCCACGGCGTGCGCATCGTCGACGACATCACCGAGGTCGACGGTGGCTACCGCCTGGGACGCCTGGCGAACTTCATCCGCGACCGCCGCATCCCGTTGGAGGTGTGCCCGACGTCGAACGTGCACACCGGGGCCGCCGCCTCGATCGCCGAGCACCCGATCGAGACGCTGCGTCGTCTGCGCTTCCGGGTGACCGTCAACACCGACAACCGCCTGATGAGCGGCATCACGCTGAGCAGCGAGTTCGAGGCGTGCGCGACCGCGTTCGGCTGGACGCTCGAGGACATGGAGTGGTTGACCCTCAACGCCGCCAAGAGTTCGTTCTTCCCCTTCGACCAGCGCCTGCAACTGATCAACACCGTCATCAAGCCCGGGTACGCGGCACTGCGCTCGGCCTAGAGCGCCAAGGTCCGATCGAGGTCGGCGAGGATCACCTCAATCGTCGTGCGCGCGCTCGCGCGCTCGCTCGTGAGCGCGGCCAACCCGGCGGGGGCTCGCACCACTTCCACGTAGGCCTTCAACTTCGGCTCGGTGCCCGACGGGCGCACGACGACCCGACCCGTCGCCCCCAACGAGAGGAACAGGCCGTCGGTCGGGGCCAGTCCCTGGTAGCCATCCACCAGGTCGACGACCTCGACGACGTCGACGCCGCCCAGTCGAGTGGGGGGGCTCGTGCGCAGCGTGGACATGGCGTCGGCGATGCGCTGGCGACCCTCGTCACCCTCCACCCGACGCGACAGCTGGGCGATCGCGTGCACGCCCATGCGTCCCTCGATCTCGTCGAGCCGGTCGAGCAGGGTCTCACCCGACCGGGCGAGGTCGACGGCCAGTTTCGCGAGCGCCAGCGCGGCCGAGATCCCGTCCTTGTCCGCGACCACCGGGTCGACGGCGAATCCCAACGCCTCCTCGTATCCGAAGCGCAGGACTCCCGCGCCGGCCGCACGTGAGATCCACTTGAATCCCGTGAGGGTCGACGCGAAACGGACGTGGGCCTCCGCGGCGAGGTCGCGCAACATCGTCGACGAGACGATCGTCGTGGCGACCACGTCGCCGGGGTGACGCATCTCGGGCAGGAGCGCCGACGCCAGCAGCCAACCGATCTCGTCGCCGCGCAGGATATGCCAGCCCGCTGGTCCGTGGACCGCGGCCCCGAGCCGGTCGGCGTCGGGGTCGTTCGCGATGACGAGCGACGAACCCACGCGGTCGGCGGTCAATATGGCGAGGTCGAGGGCGCCGGGCTCCTCCGGATTGGGGAACGGCAGCGTCGGAAACGCCGGATCGGGTTCGTACTGCTCGACGACCGGCGTGACCGCGCGATGGCCGCTCCGCGCGAAGAGGTCCATCATGGTGGTCCCGCCGACCCCGTGCAGGGGCGTATACGTAATGGAGAACGGTGCGGTCGGATCGACGGCGAATCGACGAGCGAAATGGTCCCGGTACGCGTCGAGGGTGGCATCGGCCACGTACTCGTGCAGCGGACTCGACCGAGTCGCCAGCGTCGGTGTCGCGGCGAGCCGCGCGTGGCGCTCCACGATCTCGTCGTGGGGCGGGATGATCTGGGCGCCGTCGCTCGCGTACAACTTGTAACCGTTGTCGGCCGGCGGATTATGGCTGGCGGTGATCATGATGCCCGCCGCGGCCCCGATCGCCTGGACGGCGAAGGCGACCAACGGCGTGGGGAGTGGACCGGGCATCTCGAATACCCGCACCCCCGCGCCGAGCAGGACGGCTACCACTTCGTCGTTGAAGCTCTCGGACCCGTGGCGCGCGTCACGACCAACGACGACGCCGCGACTCGCGTCGACACCGATCTCCTCGAGCCAGCCAACCACGCCCTGGGTCGCGCGTCGCACCGTTTGGCGGTTCATGCCCGCGGGTCCGGCCATCTCGGGACCGCGCAGACCCGCCGTCCCGAAGGTGAGCGGCACCGCGAAGCGACGCGCCAACTCGGCCTCGTCGCCTCGGTCGAGGAGATCGACGAGCGTGGCGCGGTCGTGCTCGTCGGGATCGGCGGCGATCCACGCGCGTACCTGGTCCAGCAGCGCCGGGTTCACAGGACCGGAATGATCCTCGTGAGCAGGCGGCCGAGTGACGCGGCGGCGTCTTGGCCGGCCTCGAGCACTTCGTGATGGTCGAGCGGGCCCTTGGCGACTCCCGCGGCGAAGTTGGACACCAGGCTCAGTCCCAGCACCTCGGCGCCGAGGTGCCGGGCGGCGATCGCCTCGAGCACCGTCGACATGCCGACGAGGGAAGCGCCGATGGTGCGGGCCATGGCGACCTCGGACGGCGTCTCGTAGTGGGGGCCCCGGAATCCGGCGTAGACGCCATCGGTGAGTTCGGGCAGCTCGGCGTGCACGCTGGCCCGCAGCCGGGCGCTGTAGAGGTCGGTCAGATCGACGAAGCGGGGGCCGTACCCCGTGGGCGGCGCATCACCCTCGAGCGGCGACGTCGCGGTCAGGTTGATGTGGTCGCGGATGACGACGACCGAGCCCGGCCCCTTGCTCGGGTCGATGCCACCGGCGGCGTTGGTGAGCACGATGCGTGACGCGCCGGCGGCGATCACCGTACGCACCGGGTGCACCACCTGGGCCGCGGTGTTGCCCTCGTAGAGATGGACCCGCCCCGCCACCAACGCGACGTTGAGGTCGCCGACCTTGAGCGAGAGGATCCGTCCGGTGTGACCCTCGACGGTCGGGGCGACGAATCCGCTGAGCGACGAGGTCGCCACCTCGCTGTCGGGCGATCCGAGCGCAACCGCGCCCTCCTTCCAACCCGACCCGAGCACCACGGCTACGTCGTAACGGTCGACGCCGCTCGCCGCGCGCAGTTCGTCGGCGGCCCGATGGGCGAGTTTGTAGGGGTTCTTCATCACTGTCCGATCGTGTGCCACACCGTCGACGTCTCGACGAAGGCACGAAGTCGTCGAAGTGAGCGGTCCGGTGACGAGTCACTGGGACGCAGGACCCGCTTGATGGAGCCGGCGGCGGTCGCCGCGAGCTCGTTCGCGGACTCGACCGCGACCCCCGAGAGGTCGATACCGTCGACGTCCTCGTGCGAGGCGAGGGTCCCCGCCAACTCGGTGGTGAAGCCGGTGACGATGTTCAGGACGCCGGGCGGAAAGTCCGAGGTCGCCGTCATCTCGCCCAGCAGCACCGACGGTATCGGACGCCGTTCGCTGGCGACGACGACCACGGTGTTGCCCGCGCAAATCGGAGCGAGGACCGCGTCGACGAAGGCCTCGAGCGACGACTCCTGATCGGCGAGCACCGCGACCACGCCGCTCGGCACGGGGATCGAGAAATTGAAGTACGGTCCCGCCACCGGGTTGGTGCCGCCGAAGACCTGGGCGATCTTGTCGGTCCAACCCGCGTACCAGACCATCCGGTCGATCACCCGCGAGACGCTGGCCTGGGCCAGCTTGGCGCTGACGCCCTCACTCAGGGCCACGTGCTCCGCGAGCTCATCGCGCCGCGACTCGGCCATCTCGGCCAGCCGGTAGATGACCTGTCCGCGGTTGTACGCGGTCGCGCCCCACCACTTGGCCTGCGCCGCCCGCGCCGCGCTCACCGCATCGCGCAGGTCCTTGCGCGAGCCCCGCGCGGCGTTGGCGAGGAAATCACCGGTCGCGGTGTGGACCTCGTAGCTGCGGCCCGACTCGGACCGGGGAAAGGCGCCGTTGATCAGCAGCTTGTAGGTCTTTCGCACGTCCAGTCGTGGCTCAGACATTGAGGTACGCCTCCAGTCCGTGACGGCCGCCTTCGCGACCGAAGCCCGACTCCCGCATCCCGCCGAAGGGACTCGTGGGATCGAAGCGGTTGTAGGTGTTGGCCCAGATGACGCCGGCGCGGAGCCGCTCCGCCACCCACAGGGTCCGGCTGCCCTTTTCACTCCACACGCCGCACGCCAATCCGTACTTCGTGTTGTTGGCCTTGGCGACGGCTTCGTCGGGGGTGCGGAACGTCAGCATCGAGAGCACCGGACCGAAGATCTCCTCGCGCGCGATGCGGTGCGACTGGGCGACGTTCGCGAAGACGGTGGGCGCGAACCAGTAGCCCTCGGTGGGCAGCACGCACGAGCTCGAGTAGCGCGTGGCGCCTTCGCGCTCACCGAACGCGCTGAGCTCCTCGATCTTCGCCAACTGGGCGGCCGAGTTGATGGCCCCGACGTCGGTGTTCTTGTCGAGTGGGTCGCCGACACGGAGTTGTTCCACGCGTCGCACCAGCCGCCGGAGCACTTCGTCGGCGACCGACTCCTGCACGAGCAGTCGTGACCCCGCGCAGCAGACGTGACCCTGGTTGAAGAAGATCCCGTCGATGATGCCTTCGATCATCTCGTCGATCGGGGCGTCCTCGAAGACGATGTTGGCGCCCTTGCCACCCAACTCGAGTGTCAGTCGTTTCGGACTCGCGGCGACGCGCTCCTGGATGAGCCGCCCGACCTCCGTGGAACCGGTGAAGGCGATCTTGTCGACGCCCGGGTGCTCGACCAACGCGGCGCCGGTGACACCGTCACCGGTCACGATGTTGACGACGCCGGCCGGCAGTTCGGCCTGCTGGAGGATCTCCGCGAGGACCAGGGCGCTGAGCGGCGTCGTCTCGGCCGGCTTCAACACGCAGGTGTTACCGGCCGCCAGGGCTGGGGCCAGCTTCCACGCGGCCATCAGCAGTGGGAAGTTCCACGGGATGATCTGGCCGGCGACACCGATCGGCTGGGGGTCGGGGCCGAAGCCGGCGTGGTCGAGTTTGTCGGCCCATCCGGCGTAGTAGAAGAAGTAGGCCGCCGCGAGCGGGATGTCGATGTCGCGCGACTCGCGAATCGGCTTGCCGTTATCGAGCGTCTCGACGACCGCGAGTTCCCGGGCGCGCTCTTGGATGATGCGCGCGATGCGGAACAGGTACTTGGCGCGCTCGGCGCCGCTCGTCTTGGACCACACCGTGTCGTAGGCGTGTCGGGCTGAGGCGACCGCGCGGTCGACGTCGCCAACACTCCCTTGTGCGACGGTCGCCAAGGACGAGCCGGTGGCGGGGTTCAGCGTGGCGAACTGATCGTGCGCGGCCGGGTCGGTGAACTCGCCGCCGATGAAGAGCCCGTAACTCGGTCGCAGCCGTGCGACGCTCGCCGACTCGGGTGCGGGGTCGTAGGCGAGGAAGCCTAGGTGCGAGTTCGCGAGATGGTGCTCGGTCATGTCAGTCTCCACTGAATTCATCGGCGCGAATGTACGCGCCGCGCTGCTGCTTCAGGCGTTGCATGAGCAGGTCGTTCAGCAACGAGGACGCGCCGAATCGGAACAGCTCCGGCGTGAGCCACCGCGAGCCCACCGTTTCGTTGACGATCACGAGGTACCGAATCGCGTCCTTCGTGGTCCGAATGCCACCGGCCACCTTGACGCCGACCAGGTGGCCGGTCGTCTCGGCGAAGTCGCGCACTGCTTCGAGCATCACCAGCGCGGTGGGCGGAGTCGCCGCGACCGGCACCTTGCCCGTCGAGGTCTTGATGAAGTCCGCCCCGGCGAGCATGGCGATCCAACTCGCGCGGCGCATGTTGTCGTAGGTGACCAGCTCTCCCGTCTCCAGGATCACCTTCAGGTGCGCGTCGGCGCACGCCTGCTTGACCGCGACGATCTCGTCGAAGACCTGCCCGATCCGTCCCGAGAGGAAGGCCCCGCGATCGATCACCATATCGATTTCGTCAGCGCCGGCCGCTACGGCCTCCTCGACGTCGAGCAGCTTCACCCGGAGCGACGCCCGACCCGAAGGAAAGGCGGTGGCGACGGCGGCGACGGCGACGGACGATCCAGCGAGCGCCGAACGGGCGTGGGCCACCAGGTCCGGGTAGACGCACACGGCGGCCGTCGCGGGGACGTTGGCGTCGGTCGGATCGGGACGCATGGCCTTGACGCAGAGCGAACTGACCCGCCCGGGGGTGTCGGCGCCTTCGAGGGTGGTGAGGTCCACCATGGAGATCGCCAGGTCGATGGCCGCCATCTTGGAGGCCTTCTTCACCGACCTGGTCGCCAGCTTGGCCGCCCGACCCTCGACGCCCACGGCGTCGACGCCCGACAGGCTCGCGAGCATGGTACGCAACTGCATCTCGGACTCGATGGTCGGCACCGTCGCCCCCGCGGGGATTCGCACACCGCGGTCCTGCTCGGTGACGAGTCGAAGTGGGGCGGTACTCACTTCTCCAACGCTAGCAACGCCGCCGGTGGTCGACCCGAAGGATGCAGGTCAGTGGAAGCGGGGCAGTTGGCCGGCTTCGAGGCGCTGCTCGAGTGATGGCGCGGCCCGATCCTTGGCGCTCACGATCGGCTCGCCGGTGATGTGCCATCCGATACCGATCTCGGGGTCGAAGGGACTGATCTCCAACTCGACGGGCGCGTTGAAGGGAGACGAGAGCAGGTACGCGAGACCGGCCGACTCACTCAACACGCAAAAGCCGTGGGCCGCGCCCCCGGGCAGCAGCACCGACCGGGGGGCATCGGCGGAAAGCCGGACGACCTCGAATCTCCCGTACGTCGGCGAGCCCACGCGGATGTCGACGATGACGTCATCGACCTCCCCGTCGACGCACGTCACCAACTTCGCCTGACCCTCGGGGGCCAGGGAATAGTGCAGCCCGCGCACGACGTTGCGCGCGGAGAACGAGAAGTTCGCCTGACGGGTCTCGAACGCCACGCCGGCGTCGCGGAGGTCGTCGGCCTTGAACCACTCACGGAAGAATCCGCGATCGTCGTCCCACACGGGCGATTCGAGCAGGTACGCCCCCGGGATCGAGAGCGCCGACACGTTCATTCGGCCCGGCCCTTCAAGGGACGCCACCAGTCCTCGTTGTCGCGGTACCACTGCACCGTGCGCGCGAGGCCCTCTTCGAAGTCGGTCTGGGGCGCGTACCCGAGTTCGTCGTGGATCTTGGTCCAGTCCACCGAGTAGCGGCGGTCGTGGCCCAGGCGGTCGGCGACCGGCTCGATCATCGACTCGTCGTACCCGAAGAGCTCGAGCAGTCGACTCGTCAGCTCGCGGTTCGTCAACTCCAGGCCGCCGCCGATGTTGTAGACCTCGCCCGCTCGTCCACCTTCGAAGGCGAGCAGGACTCCTCGGCAGTGGTCATCCACGTAGAGCCAGTCACGCACGTTGAGCCCATCACCGTAGAGCGGGACCGGCAGACCATCGACCAGGTTGGTCACGAAGAGCGGGATGACCTTCTCCGGGAACTGACGCGGCCCGTAGTTGTTCGAGCACCGCGTCACCACGACGTCGAGCTCGTAGGTACGGTGATACGCGAGCGCGGCGAGGTCGGAGCCGGCCTTGCTCGACGAGTAGGGCGAGTTCGGCTCGAGGAGGTGGTCCTCGCGCCACGAGCCGGTCTCGATCGAGCCGTAGACCTCGTCAGTCGACACGTGGACGAAGCGCTGCACTCCGGCGCGGCGCGCGCTCTCGAGCAACTGCTGCGTGCCGAGCACGTTGGTCTCGAAGAACGTGCGGGCGCCGGTGATGGAGCGGTCGACGTGGCTTTCGGCCGCGAAGTGGGTGACGCTGTGCGCCCCACGCACGGCGGCGTCGGTGACCTGAGCATCGACGATCGAACCGTGGACGAAATCGACGCGGTCATCGGCGAGGACCGCGCTCATATTCTCGTATCGACCGGAATAGGTGAGCGCGTCGAGCAGCACGATCTCGTCGTACCCCAAGCGCTCGGCCTGGGCGAGGAACAACTCGCTGAATCGGGAACCGATGAATCCGGCGGCCCCGGTGATCACCACGCGCATAGAGATACCTCGGCCTCTGAAAAGGGGTTTACGGGTCCCTATACTAATGGGGTGAAGGGAATCATTCTGGCCGGAGGTAGCGGCACTCGGCTCTTCCCGATCACGCGCGCGGTTTCCAAGCAGTTGCTGCCCATCTACGACAAGCCGATGATTCACTACCCGCTGAGCACGTTGATGCTCGCCGGGATGCGCGAGATCCTCCTCATCACGACACCCCACGATCAGGCGGCCTTCCAACGTCTGCTGGGTGACGGCGCGCAGTTGGGACTGCGGATCAGTTACGTGGTGCAGGACCACCCCAACGGCCTCGCCGAGGCGTTGATCCTGGGCGAGGAGTTCCTCGCCGGCGACAAGTGCGTGCTGATCCTCGGTGACAACCTCTTCTACGGCCCGGGTCTCGGGACGCACCTCCAACGGAACACGTCGATCGAAGGCGCCCTCATCTTCGCGTATCAAGTGAACGATCCCGCCGCCTACGGCGTGGTCGAGTTCGACGAGCACGGCACGGTGATCTCGATCGAGGAGAAACCCGCCGAGCCCAAGAGCACCTACGCCGTGCCGGGAATCTACTTCTACGACGAGCGGGCCCCGCAGTTGGCGCGCACTCTCACGCCGAGCGCACGCGGTGAACTCGAGATCACGGCCCTCAACAACGCCTACCTCGAACGTGGCGAGTTGCGCGTCGAGGTGCTCTCGCGCGCGACCACCTGGCTCGACACCGGGACCCACGAGTCGCTCTACGAGGCCGGCGGACTCATTCGCACCCTCCAGCACCGCAGCGGCATGCGTATCGGCGACGTGGAGCAGATCGCCCGCGACCAGGGCTGGATCTGAGCCGTCCGACTGTCCGGTCGGGGTCGGAGCGGCTAGTCCTGGCCTAATGTGGCCCGTAACCGTCTAGAGGAGTCCGCCATGTCAACAGTCGCCGTAGTCACCCAGCCACGTCGCGTGCTCGCCGACGCCATTCCCGCGTCGCTGCTCGCCAACACCATCCTCGTCGTCGGGGCCGCCGCCCTGGTCGGGGTCCTCGCTCAGGTGTCGATCCCGCTCGGCTTCACCCCCGTGCCGATCACCGGTCAGACCCTCGGGGTCCTGCTCGCCGGCTCCGCGCTCGGGTGGCGTCGTGCCGGACTGGCGATGAGCGTCTACGTGATCGCCGGCATGGCCGGTCTGCCGTGGTTCGCCAACCACGCGAGTGGCTACGCCATGGCCTCCTTCGGTTACCTCGTCGGCTTCGTCATCGCGGGCGCCGCCCTGGGATGGCTGGCGTCGCGTGGCAGCGACCGGACCGTCACGCGGGCCGTGCTGTCGATGGTCGCCGGCGAACTGATCATCTTCGCCATCGCGGTCCCGTGGCTCGCGGTCTCGGTGCACGTCTCGCTGGTGAAGGCCCTCGCCCTCGGCTTCACGCCCTTCATCGCCGGTGAGTTCATCAAGGCCGCGATCGCGGGTGTCGCCCTTCCCTCCGCGTGGCGACTCGTCGACCGCACGGCCGGTCGCTGAGTCCGTCGACCACCGCGTTGCCGGTCCACTGACGTCCTCGGCACCCTGACACCGTGACCGTCCGACTGCGACCATTCTCCGAACACGATGAGACCGCGGCCCTCGCCGCGCACCGCGCCCTGGACGGCGAGTTCGGCTTCCTATTGGGCTGGGATGGCGAGATGCTGTGGCCGGTCTATCTTCGCCAACTCAGTGACGCGCACCTCGGCGTCGACCTCGCCGCGGACCGGGTTCGCGCCATGATGCTGGCGGCCGACTTGGACGGCGTGCTCGTCGGGCGTGTCTCGGTCCGGTTCGAACTGAACGATTTCCTCGCGTGGCACGGGGGCCATATCGGTTACGCGGTGCTGGCCGGCTATCGGCGCCGGGGCCTGGCCACCGAGATGCTGCGCCAGGCGCTGGTGATCGCGCGGGCCGAAGGGGTGGGCCGAGTGCTCGTGACGTGTGCTGACGACAACATCGGTTCGGCCACGGTGATCGAACGGTGCGGTGGCGTGCTCGAGCAGGTGGTGGCAGCGTCGTCGGACGACGTCGCCTTCCGTCGTTACTGGATCGATTGACCCATCGACCCGGCGTCGCCCGGGGACACGCTGTAGCCCAGGTGCTCGGCCTCGGCGCCGTGAATCAGTCGCTTGTGCACTCCGAGGGCCTCGCGGTCCAGGGTCGACATCCGCTCGGCCTGCTCGACGGCCTCGTCGACGAGCGTGGCGTCGTCGGCCATCGCCTCGATGATCCCGTAGTGGAGGGCGTCGGGGGCCGCGAACCGTCGGGCCGTGGTCGCGGCGATTATTGCGGTCGCGCGGGGCAGGCGGTTCGCCAAGATCGACCAGAGACGCTCGTCGAGCGCCAGTCCGATCTCAGCCTCGTTCATGCACCAGAATCCGCGGTCGGCGCGCATGATGCGGTAGTCGAAGGCGCACGAGATCAAGGCCCCGCCGGCGAAGGTGTGGCCGTTCAGCGCGGCGACGGTGTAGGCCGGGAAGACGAGGAGTCGACCGATGAACTTGTTCAGCGCCCTCAGCGTCGCCGTGAACTCTCCGACGTCGTTGCCAAAGCGCGCCAGGTCGAGCCCATTGCTGAAGAACTTGCCGTCGCCCGTGAGCACGATCGCCAGTGGCCCGTCGATCCCCTCGAGTTCGTCGAGGATCTCGTTCAGTCGACCGAGGGAATCGAGGTTGATCCGATTCTCCCCCTCCCGCCACGTCAGAAGGGCCACCGAACCGCGTTGCTCGACCGAGATGTCCATGTCTGGAGCATATGACGAACGTGAAATGCCACGTGTAAGTTGGCGTTCGTGAACGAGAACCAGTCCTCCATCCCCGAACCCGACGTCTCGGCCGAAAACCCGATCTCCGAGCATTGGGTGTGGGTCGGGCCCCACCGCCCACCGTGCCCGCGGGTACTCTTCGAGCACATGACGAGTGACTGGGAGGTCGCTGAGCCCGACACCGCGGTGCACCCGGCCGCACCCTTCGCCGCCGCGCGGCGCCACCGGCTGAGCGAGCAGTTCACCGGCAAGACCCTCGTCATCGCGACAGGCAACCCCAAGGTGCGCGCCAACGACACCGACTACCGCTTCCGACCGGGTACGGACTTCTTCTACCTGACCGGTTGCGTCGAGTCCGACGCGGTCCTCGTCATCACTCCGGGAGCCGGTGGCTCGCGTAGCACCCTCTACGTGCCCGAGCGACGCGACCACCAGACCCACGAATTCTTCACCGACGCCCGCTACGGCGAGCTCTGGGTGGGCGCCCGACGCGGTGTGCGTGAGGCGGCGATCTACTACGAGATCGACACCGCCCCCCTCGAACACCTGGAGAAGGACCTGTCGTCGCTCCAGGCGACCGATGTCTTGTGCGTGCGAGGCTTCGACGCCCGCGTGGACGGCCTCGTGACGCCCCACGGCGACGACGAGCTGCTGGCCACGACGCTCAGCGAGCACCGATTGGTGAAGGACGACTTCGAAGTCGCTCAACTGCGCCTCGCCATCGAGTACACGGTCAAGGGCTTCGAAGACGTGGTGCGGGCCTTGCCCGCCGCCGAAGGCCGGGGTGAGCGGGTCATCGAAGGGATCTTCAACCTCCGCGCCCGCGTCGAGGGCAACGACGTCGGCTACAACACCATCGCCGCCAGTGGCTCGAACGCCACCGTCCTGCACTGGGTCGAGAACAACGGAGCGGTTCGTCGCGGCGAGATGTTGCTGCTCGACGCCGGCGTCGAATGCCACAACCTCTACACCGCCGACGTCACCCGAACCATGCCGATCAACGGCACGTTCTCGCCGGCCCAGCGTCGCATCTACGGCCTGGTCCTCGCCGCCCAGGAGGCCGGTATCGCCGCCGTGAAGCCGGGCGTACCCTTCATGGCGCCCAACGACGCCGCGATGAAGGTGCTCGCCGAGGGGCTCTTCGAACTCGGGATCCTGCGTGAGGACCCCGAGAGCGCGCTACGTCGCGACCGCCAGCTCCACCGTCGCTACACCTTGCACGGGGTGAGCCACATGCTCGGGCTCGACGTACACGACTGCGCCAACGCGCGTAACGACATCTACCTCGGCGAACTGAAGGTCGGCTACGTCCTCACGGTCGAGCCGGGACTCTACTTCCAGCCCAACGACCTCACGGTGCCCGACGAGTACCGCGGCATCGGCGTGCGCATCGAGGATGACGTGCTGGTCACCGCGACCGGCGCGCTCAACCTGTCGGCCGCCCTGGCTCGCGACCCCGCCGAGGTCGAAGCATGGATGGCCGAGGTCTGGTCGAGGGGACCGGTCGACTTAGGTCTCTGATCGGCGACCATCGGGGGATGTTCGAACGAGTGGTAAAGCCCAACGAGGTTGAGCAGTCCGCAAGGGGATGATGAGGGACACTCGGGAGATTGTCGAGGGGACATCGTCACTGCACCGCGAGAGGCAGCCGTCGGCCCATTACGAGAATATGTCGGTGGCCGTCACGACCGTCACACCGTTCGAACGGGCAACGCTTTCTCTCGCACACACATAGAACGTTAAATCATCAGGGTTAGCCAAACCGGATTCCAGAAGCTTTCGCCTCATCTTTCCGAGTTCCGAACTCCCATTTGCAGTCTTAGCCCACTTCGCTTCTCCTACGACCACAGGCGTTCGACTTCGTCCCGCAAGCACGACGGCATCGAGTTGACAAGGGTCATCGCTGGGGGCTCCCTGGGCGCGCCACCACTCTCCGATCGCGACTATCTCGTCGCCCAGTCCACCTTCGGAGGCCAGGCGGCGAAGATGGTCACGAAAGGCCGCCTCATATCGCAACCCCATGTAGTCATCGAAAGCCTTGACGACGACGTTGGCAACCGTCGAGCCGAGTCCTTGTTCAATGGGTGACTTGTGCGGCTCCACACATTCAAGCCAAAACGCCAAGAAGTTGTCGGCGATCCTGTAGTAAGTGGTTTTGGACGTTTCCTTCTTCGTCGTCACAGGAACCACCCTGTCCAGGAGGTGGGCATCGACCAGTTCTCGCAATGCCCTCACCGGCAATGAGGAAGTAACGGCGCCCGAGATCGCACTGTAGGTCGTGCTGCCGGAAGCAACCGCCCTAAGAATCTGCTCGGGCAACCGTTTGCCTGGGTATCCAACAAGATCTTCATCGGCAAGAACCAGCTCACCTTCGGACAGTAGGAGGCCCTGCTCGTTGCATATCAGTCGATCGATGTTTTGGCGAAAGGTGGCCGAGTCGTCCCAGATAGCCAAGTAGCGCGGCATGCCTCCGCACACTCCCCAAGCCGCAGCTCGTTCGGTAGGAGTGGCCCTTGGCAGCATTAGGGCAGCCTCGTGGGGTCGAAACGGTTGTACCCGTAGCCGAAGGTCCGCCCGGCCGAACATCGCGTGGTCATGTTCTTGTAGGGCCTCCATGACCCGCTCGGCCGAGCCGCAGACCAGAAACTTCAGGTTGGTCGAGTCGACGCCCACCCGATCCCAGACAGCGCGGAGCTCCTCTTCGATGCCAGGACTCACGGCCATGAGTTCAGGAAACTCATCCAGAATGAAGAGGAGCGGCATGGCGCTGGCCTCGGTGGCGAGAACCTCGAACGCGTCGTCCCAACTGACGAACGGTCGATCGATCAGTGACCTTCGAGGAAGATGCAAGACCTCATGTGCGACAGCCGACAAGAGCCGAAGCTCCTCGGCAAGCGGGCGACCTCGTACGGTGTGGCGCACCACCCGTTTGTCATCGGCGAACTTCGCCAGCAGCCAGGTCTTGCCGACGCGACGTCGCCCAAAGACAACGCCTAATCCAGCTCCGGGGCGTGAGTGCCATTCGTTGAGCGCGGACAACTCAGTGGTTCGGTTGACAAACGACGCCAGTCCAGTGGATTTCAAGGTCCCCCCAGTATCATTGGCTCAATATATCATACTCTCTGAGTATTATCTATGATCCGTATGTTATTGAAGCATCTCTGTTCCCGACGTCCCGGGGCACAAGACCGATGAGTCGTATCGACGCTGCGGCAGTCGGAACGGTTCGGACCTGCCCATCCGAATCCCCCATCCTCGTGAGTGACCGCTTCAGTGATTTCTCACCGCTCGTCACGGAACTCTCGGCGCACCTCGGCGTTGTGTTGCCCCAAAGTCGGCGGGGCCCGCCGCGGCCCAACGTGACTGCGGCCGAACCGCAAGGGGCTGCCCGGTAGGTCGATCGGTCCGAGCGTCTCGTGCTCGGTGGTCCACACGAGATTCTGCTGACGGACCTGCTCGGTGGCGTACACCTCGTCGAGGGTCTTCACCGCGCCAGCCGGGACTGCCGCGTCGCGGAATCGTTGGAGCCATTCGGCGACGGTGCCGGCCGCGAGCGGTGGACCCATGATTCCACGCAGCTCCGCGGCGTTGGCGATCCGCCGGGCGTTGGTGACGAAGCGCGGATCGACGGGATCGATATCGAGCAACGGCGCGAACCGAATCCAGATATCGTCGTTGCCCACGGCGATGACGACCGGCCCGTCGCGGGCCTCGAACACGCCGTAGGGGCAGACCGTCGGGTGCTGGTTGCCCGACGGTGAGTGGACCTCGCCGGCGACGAGGTACCTCGTCCCTTGAAACGTGTGCAGACCGATCTGACCGGCGAGCAAGGAGGTGGACACCCGCTGGCCGCGCCCGCTGCGCCCGCGCTCGACGAGGCCGGCCAGCACACCGATGACGCCGTAGAGGCCGGCGGTGATGTCCGCGATCGGTACGCCAGCCTTGACCATGGGCCCCTCGCGCGGTCCGGTCAACGACATGAAGCCACCCTCGGCCTGGAGAATGTGGTCGTAGCCAACCCGCCGACTATCGGGGCCGTCATCACCGAAGCCACTGATGGAAAGGCGGACGACACCGGGATTCATGTCCTCGAGTATCTGGTCCCCTAGCCCCAGGCGGTCCATCACCCCGGGACGAAAGTTCTCGACGATGACGTCAGCCCACCGGACGAGTCGATCGATCAAGTCCCGTTCGGCGGGATCATTCAAGTCGACGGTGATGCCGCGCTTGCTGCGATTCGCCGAAAGGAAATACGTGCTCTCGTCGCCCCGCTCGGTGGGGATGAAGGGCGGGCCCCACTGACGGGTGTCATCGCCACCGCCGGGCTGCTCGACCTTGATCACGTCGGCGCCGAGGTCGCCCAGGATCATCGTCGCGTACGGTCCGGCGAGGACGCGCGAGAGATCGAGTACGTGTACTCCCTCAAGAGGTGGCCCCGAGGCCATCGCCAGGTCGGACGGCACGGATCCGGTCACGCTCGCCTCGCGCCGTCGAATGTGTCACCGGGAGTCGGGGCCGAACGAAGGCGCAACCACCTCACCACGAATTCCGTCCTGATACAGGTCTCGAACGCACCGATGCCCCCCTGAGCTCTGATTCAACCACCGCCCAGGCGCCCGTAACGAACGCACGGTGACGTGGTGAATTGTTGGCACCATAACACCGGGTCACTTCAGGGACCGCCGTCAAGCGTCGACCAATCCGACCCTTCATGAGTGGCCACGACGGAGTGTTCGGGGTCACGATCCAACCACGCGCGACCACGTGGTGCGGCGAAAACGTGACCCCGCGTGACCCCTCATCGTGGCGCGCTGGACGACCACCCGGTGAATGGCCTCACGCGGGAATGCGCACCGGCAGGTGACGGGGCCCGCGCACCTGACCCTGGGCCCAGGTCACGGCGTCCGGATCGGACAACTCGAAGCGCGGGAAGCGCTTGATGAACTCCTCGATCGCGACACGCAGCTCCAGTCGCGCCAGGTTCGATCCGGCGCACCGGTGGATCCCCAGACCGAAGGCCGCGTGCCGATTGACCGCGCGGTCGATGATGAACTTGTCCGCATCCTCGAAGGCCGCGGGGTCGCGATTGGCCGCCGGGAATCCGAGGAGCAACCAGTCGTCCTTCTTCATCGGACAGCCGTGGAACTCGAAGTCCTCCTTCACCATGCGCGCCATCGTCACCGGGGCGTAGAAGCGCAGGAACTCCTCCACCGCGCGGCCCATCAGCTCGGGCTCGTTGACGAGACGCGCGAGGTCCTCGGGGTGATGTGCGAGGTGCCACAGCGACGCGCCGATCGCCGACCACGTCGTGTCGATGCCCGCCACCAACGTCAGCACCATCGTCCCGCGCACGTGTTCGGGAGACAGCTTGTTCCCGCCGATCTCCACGTTCAACAGGTAGCTCGTGAAGTCATCGCGGGGATTGGCGAGGTGATCCTCGATCTGCGTGGTGAAGTACTCAATCATGGGCCCGAACATCGTCATGCGCTCTTCGACCGGCAAGTCGATCAGGTCGAGCACGAGATGCACGAACTCGCGGAACCGGTCCTCGTCCTTGGCGGGGAACCCCAGCATCCGGGCGATCACGCCGGGTGAGATGAACTGGGCGTACTCGGCGCCAGCGTCGAACGTCTCGCGACCGGCCAAGTGGTCGAGGTGCGTCGCGCAGAGTTCGCGGATCTGGGGTTCGAGCGCGTTCACGGCACCTGGCGACAGGGCGGGCAGGATCAGACGGCGCGCGATCTGGTGGAACGGCGGGTCCGACGTGATGGGTGGCGCGACGCCGATGGGAGCCGGCGGCGCTCCGACGGGGTTCTTGTTGTTGGTCACCACCACCAGGCGGCTCGTGAAGTGCTCGGTGTCGTTCGCGACCTCGGACACCATCTCGTGGGTCGTCGGGAACCAACCACCGCCGTAACGCTCGGTGTGGGCGACCGGGCAGCGCTCGCGCAGGTCATCCCAGATCGGGTACGGGTCCTTCACCCACTGCGGGTCGGTGTGGTCCCAGTCGGTGGCGAAATCCTCCACCGGTGGCTTGATCGTCATGGCACTCCCCCCGAAGCTGAAAACAGACGTGCTACTTCAGAATCCTGATCGGTAGGTTCCTCGGTCCACGCACCTGTCCGGCCGCCCACGTCACGCTCGACGGGTCGGCCAACTCGAACTTCGGGTAGCGCTTGATGAACTCCTCGATCGCCACGCGCAGTTCCAACCTCGCGAGGTTCGACCCGGCGCAGCGGTGAATGCCCAGACCGAAGGCGACGTGACGGTTCTCCGCGCGGTCGATGATGAACTTGTCCGCATCCTTGAACACCGCGGGGTCACGATTGGCCGCCGGGAAGCCGAGGAGGATCCAGTCGTCCTCCTTCATCGGACAACCCAGGTAGTCCATGTCCTGCTTCACGAGACGGGCCATGGTGACCGGAGCGTAGAAGCGCAGGAACTCCTCGACCGCGACATTCATCAACTCGGGCTCGTTGACGAGCCGCTCGAGGTCCTCGGGGTGACTCGCGAGGTGCCAGAGGGACGCGCCGATGGCCGACCACGTGGTGTCGATGCCGGCGACCAGCACGAGGACCATCATGCCGAACACCCATTCGTGGGGCAATTTCGCCCCTTCGAAATCGATGTCGAGGAGGTAACTCGTCAGGTCGTCGCGGGGGTTCTCGAGGTGGTCCTCGATCTGCTTGGTGAAGTAGGCCTCCACCGGCATGAACTCCTCGATGCGCTCCTCCAAGGTGTGGTCCACGCCCTCGAGCACGATGCGCACGAACTCGAGGAACTGGTCGATGTCCTCCGGCGGGAAGCCGAGCATCTGACGAATCACGCCGGGCGAGATGTACTGCGCGTACTGCATGCCGCCGTTGACGACGTCCTGTCCGGCCATCTGGTCGAGCAACTCGTTGCACAGGTCGCGGATCATCGGCTCGAGCGCGTTGATCGGTCCGGGCGCGAAGGCCGGCAGGATCAACCGGCGCGCGATGGCGTGGAAGGGTGGGTCCGACGTGATGGGCGGCGCCATGCCGATCGGCGCGGGCAGGTCGTCCTCAGTCGGTCGTCCGTTGCCGAGCACGACGGTGCGACTGCTGAAGTTCTGGGTGTCGCGCGCGACGGTCGAGACACCTTCGTGGGTCGCGGGGAACCAGCCGCCACCAAAACGTTCGGTGTGCGCGACGGGGCAACGCTCGCGAAGATCGTCCCAGATGGGATAGGGGTCACTCACCCACTGCGGGTCGGTGTGATCCCAGTCGGTGGCGAAATCTTGTACGGGTAGCTTGTCGGTCACGACTACTCCTCGATGAAGATCGCGTGCTCGGGGCAGTTCGCTTGAGCCAGCCGCGCCAGCTCGAGTGTCTGCTCGTTCAACGTGCCGTCGCCGATGACGACGCCGTTGCCTAGGTCGTCGAACTCGAAGACCGTCGGCGCGATGGAGAAACACCGCCCTTGGCCCTGACACAGTTCCGGGTCGATCGATACTTTCATAGCCCCCCAATTCTCTATTGAGCGGACATTACTACCGGGTAACGAACCATGCCGTTCAATAGTGGGCGGACCACTATTCGGCCTCGATCTCCTCGCGGCTGATGCCGAGGAAGTACAGCACCGCGTCGAGGTACGGCACCGACAGGGCCGTGTCGGCGTGCTCGCGCACGACGGGCTTCGCGTTGAAGGCGATGCCGAGACCGGCCGCCGAGATCATGTCGATGTCGTTGGCCCCGTCGCCGACCGCCACGGTCTGCTCGAGGGGCACGCCGATCTCGCGGGCGAAGCGCTTCAGGGCCTCGGCCTTGCCGGCGCGGTCGACGATCTCGCCCAGGACCTGGCCGGTCAGGCGTCCGTCCACGATCTCCAAGCGGTTGGCCGCGAGGTAGTCGACGCCGAGTTCGGCGAGCAGCGGCTCGAGGACTTCGACGAAACCACCCGAGACGACCGCGGGCACGTACCCGAGGCGACGCAGTGTACGCAGCAGCGTGCGCGCACCCGGGGTCAGGCGCAGTCGGGATCGGACGTCGTCGAGCACGCTCGCGCTGAGTCCTTCCAACAGCGACACCCGCCGACGCAGGGACTCGGCGAAGTCGATCTCGCCGGCCATCGCCGACGCGGTGATCGCCGCGACCTCGCCGGCGTGGCCGCTCGCGTCGGCGAGCAGGTCGATGACCTCGTCCTGGAGCAGCGTCGAGTCCGCATCCATCACCACCAGATGCTTCGATCGACGGTGCAGTCCGGCGCGTTGGACTGCGAGGTCCAATCCATGCGACGTGGCGACCTGGGTCAATGTTTCGCGCAGCGCCGCGTGCTCGGGCCCGCGCACGACCAGCTCGTAGGCGTCGACCGGGTATCTCGCCAGGTGGACGATGCGTTCACACGTCGCCCCACACGAGGCAATCGCCCGGAATACGCCCTCGAGCTGCGCGGCGTCGATGGTGGGCGCGAGAAACGTGACGAGCAGACGTCGTCCGTCGCCGACCTCGCTCGACGTGACCGACTCCACGCGCACCGTGATGCCCGATCCCTCGATCGCCCGGGTGGCGAGCGCGGCCTCGAGACGACCGGCCTCGACCGGCTGCTCACTGCTGACCTCGGCGCAGAGGACCAACGCGCCGCGAATGGTGATCTGCGCGACGTCGACGACCGCGACGCCCTCGTCACGCAACGACGACAACGCGGCGAACAGTTCGGCCCCGACGCCGATGCGGTCCGGGCCACTCACGGTCACGAGGTAGGAGGTCCTTGTCATGCTTCGAGCGTAGAGGCTCGCCGCCGGGGGACTAGGTGGGGTCCGAACCCTCGGTGGACCTCAGCTCGCGCACCGCACGCACGTGCACGTCGGTGCGTGCGTCGAAGTTCCACAGCCCCGGCAACGCCGCGGCGACGACGGCGATGGAGCCGCTGCTGGCCAGACCGCCGAACGTCAGGGAGAACCGTAACGTCGTCCACGCCGCCATCACCCCGGCGCGGAATTGTCCGGCGGTCGGTCCCAGTGAATAGGAGATCATCTCGATGCCGGCCATGCGCCCGCGCACGTCGGGCGGGATCGACTCGTTCCACAACGCCGACCGGAAGATGCCGCTGATCGCGTCCGCCCCGCCGCCGATGGCCAGACCAACGAAGGCGAGCCACAGCGTCGACGAGTAGCCGAACACGGCGATGCCAAGACCCCACAGCGACGCGGCGGCGACCACCGCACGGCCGTAGTGGTGGATTCGGTGAGTCCACCCCGACACCAAGGTGGCGACCATGGCCCCGACGGGCAGGCCGAGATAGAGCAGCGACAGGGCGTAGGTCTCGTGGAACTGGGCGGCCACGAAGGGCAGCATCACGACCGGGAAGGCCAGGACCATCGCCAGCAGGTCGATGACGTAGGTGCCGAGGATGTCCGGACGCGACCGCGCGTAGTTGAGACCGGCGCGCATCGCGGCGAGGTTACCGTCGACCGCCACGTCAGTGATCACCGTGGCGTGCAGCGACATCAGCATGGCGAGCGACGCGGTGAAGGTGATCACGTTCGCGACGTAGACCGTCGCCGGTCCCAGGGTGACCGCGGCGAGACCCCCGAGGGCCGGCCCGACGAGCGAAGCGACCGAGTAGCGGATATTCGCGAGCGCCGCGGCTGATCGCTGGAGGTCGTGCGCGACGAAGGTCTGATTGAGCGCTTCGATACTGGGGCGTTGCAGGCTCGACGCGCCCGCCACCACGAAGGCGTCGACGTAGAGGACCCACACCAGTGGGTGGGCCAGCAGCGCGTTGACCACGAGCACCACCGTCGAGAGCATCAGGACGACCTCCATGGAGATGATGAGCCGGCGCCGGTTGAGCCGGTCGGCGAGGACGCCCCCGTAAAGGCCGAGCACCACGAGGGGCACCAGCTCGACCAGTCCGAGCGAGCCCACCGCGAGTGGGGACTGGGTGAGGACCTTCAGTTGGTACGGCACCGTCACGTACGTCGCCTGGCTGCCGAGCGACGTGATGAGTCCGGCGATGTAGAGCCGTCGATACTGCGTTGACCGCCGCAAAGGCGACAGGTCGACGCCGAAGCGCCGTGGGCTCACCCGGGCGGACCCGCGCGCCAACCTTCGGCCGGGTCGTAGTGGCGCAGGACCTTGGCGGGCACCCCGCCGAGGACCACATGGTCAGGGAACGTGCCGCGTACGACCGCGCCGGCGGCGACGACGGTGTTGCGTCCGAGCACCGTGCCCGGCAGGATGACGACGTTCGCCCCCAGCCAGCTGCCCGAGCCGATCTTGACGGCCGCTTCGGTCGGGGTCTGCCATCCGACGGCCTGGTCGGGGTCGAGGTACGTGTGGTTCTGATCGGTGATGTACACGTACGGGCCCGTCTGGATCTCGTCGCCGAGCTCGATGCTCCAGTGGCCGATGATGTGCGAGCCGCGCCCGATGATGCACTTGCGCCCGATGCTCACCACCGGAGAGCTCAACATCGTCTGGTCGCCGCTGATGCCCGCGGTGAGACAGACGTTGGGCCCGACCAGGGTCTCGTCACCGATGGACAAGTACCGCTCGTTGTAGATCACGCCCTGGGGTGCCATGAGGGCGGCCCCGCGTCCGAAGTACCGGAAGGACTTCGCGTAGGCGTCCTGGGGCCCGACGATGGCGACCTCATTGAGGTAGGCGCGCCCTCGGCGCACGCAGTCGCCCAGCAGGCGTCGAAAGCGGAGGCGGGTATTCATCGACGTCACGCTATCGCCACCACCCCGCGGCCCGGGAGCCGCGAGTAGCGTCGGGGCATGGTTCTCGATGTAGCGATCATCGGCTCAGGTTTCGGAGGACTCGGGGCCGCCGTGCGGCTACGCCAAGCGGGCATCCACAACTTCGCGATCCTCGAGCGCGCCAGTGACCTCGGTGGCACGTGGCGTGACAACACCTACCCCGGCTGTCGCTGCGACGTGGCGAGCAACCTCTACTCCTTCTCCTTCACGCCCAACCCCGCCTGGTCCAACACCTACAGCTTCCAGCCCGAGATCTGGGCCTACCTGCAGGACGTCGCGACGACCCACCACCTGCGCGAGTCGATCAAGTTCAATCACGACGTGCAGGCGGTCGACTTCGACGCGACCCTGCGACGCTGGCGCCTGCGCACCAGCCAGGGCGACATCGAGGCGCGGGCGGTCATCCTCGCCACCGGGCCCCTCGCCGAACCCCGTCTTCCCGCCATCGAGGGACTCGAGCACTTCGCGGGCACCATCATGCACACGGCGCAGTGGGACCCGAACGTCGAACTCGCCGGCCGGCGGGTGGCCGTGATCGGCACCGGGGCCAGCGCCGTGCAGACCGTGCCTCGCATCGCGCCGCTCGTCTCCAGTCTCGAGGTCTTCCAACGCACGCCCACGTGGGTGCTCCCCCACCTCGGTCAGCCGGTACCCGAGCGGACTCGCCGACTGTTCGCGATGGTGCCCCTCACCCAACGTCTGGTGCGCTACTGGACCTACTGGCGCCGCGAGCTCATGGTGCTCGGATTCGTGAAGGACCCCAGCCGCATGACCAAGGCCGAGACGATGTCGAAGGAGCACCTGGCCCGTCAGATCGACGACCCGGCGCTGCGCGCGAAACTCACCCCGCACTACCGCCTCGGGTGCAAGCGCGTCACGATCAGCAACGACTTCTACCCGGCGCTGGCGCGCGATCACGTCGAAGTCGTCACCGACGCCATCGTGCGTGCCGAACCGGGCGGACTGGTCACCGCCGACGGGGTACTCCACGAGGCCGACGTCATCATCGCCGCCACCGGCTTCCTGGTCACCGACAATCCGATCGGCCAGCGCGTGCACGGCGCCCGCGGACGGGCCCTCGCGGACGCCTTCGAGGGTGGTCTGGCCAACTACAAGGGCACGTCATTCCCCGACTTCCCGAACCTCTTCATGCTGAGCGGACCCAACACGGGACTCGGCCACTCCTCCATCGTCTTCATGGAGGAGAGTCAGCTCAACTACGTCATCGGAGCCCTCAGCGTCGCGCTCTCGACGAACACGACGGTGGCGCCGACCGAAGCGGCCGCCACGACGTGGACGCGGACGCTCCAGGAGAAGATGCCGGGCACCGTGTGGGGCAGCGGGTGCGCGAGTTGGTACCTGAACCGCAACGGAGAGAACACCACGATCTGGCCCGACTTCACCTTCGCGTTCCGCCGCGCGACCCGCCACTTCGTGCGGGCCGATCACGTCATCTCGCACTGACCGGCGTTCGGCGTCGGACGCCGACTGGCTAGTCGAGCGAGATGGGCGAGTCGATATCGATGGCAGCCTCGGCGCCGACCACGTCGGGCAGTAGCGCGTTGGCCATGTGCTCGCGCACCCGCCCGTCGATCTCGGCCATGGTCTGAGGGTTCTCGCGCAGGAAGCCCTTCACGTTCTCACGACCCTGGCCCATCTGCTCGCCCTCGTAGGTGAACCACGCACCGGCCTTCTTCACGAACCCGAGTTCCACCGCGACGTCGAGCACCGAGCCTTCACGACTGATGCCCTGGCCGTACATGATGTCGAATTCGGCCTGCTTGAACGGGGCGGCGCACTTGTTCTTGACGACCTTCACGCGCGTGCGGTTGCCGACGATCTCGGTGCCGTCCTTGATCGACTCGATCCGGCGGATGTCGAGACGCACCGACGCGTAGAACTTGAGCGCTCGTCCACCGGGGGTCACCTCGGGTGAGCCGTACATCACGCCGATCTTCTCGCGCAGCTGGTTGATGAAGACCGCCACCGTATTCGACTTCGAGAGGCCGCCGGTCAACTTGCGCAGCGCCTGACTCATCAGTCGGGCCTGGAGGCCCACGTGGCTGTCGCCCATGTCCCCCTCGATCTCCGCGCGCGGTGTCAACGCCGCGACCGAGTCGATGACGATCACGTCGAGGGCGCCCGAGCGGATGAGCATGTCGACGATCTCGAGGGCCTGCTCCCCGGTGTCGGGCTGGCTGATCAGCAGGTCGTCCACGTTCACGCCGATGGCGCGGGCGTAGACGGGGTCCATCGCGTGTTCGGCGTCGATGTAGGCGCACACGCCACCGTTGCGCTGGGCCTCGGCGACCACGTGCATCGCGAGGGTCGACTTACCCGAGGACTCGGGACCGTACAACTCGACGATCCGGCCGCGGGGCAGGCCGCCGATACCGAGCGCCATGTCGAGGGCGAGGGCGCCGGTCGGGATCGACTCGATGTTCATGTGCAGGTTCTCGCCCATGCGCATGATCGAGCCCTTGCCGAACTGCTTCTCGATCTGGCCGAGGGCAGCTTCGAGGGCCTTGGCGCGGTCGTCGGTTGCCATTGATTTCTCCTTGTTCTTCGTCACCGGGGGAACGATACGAACCCCTAGTGACATCGGTCGGTCTCCACCCGCAATCACGGTACTACGAACAAGTGTTCGTAGGTGGGATTTCTTTGGAGCCCCCCATCTTGAACCCTACGGGGGCCCAGCGACGGGACCGGCGGATGCGTTCAGTCCACCAGAGACTGGTAGACGAGCTGCTGGAGTTCCCGACGGATCGGATAGGTACCGCTCGGCAGCAACTGGGTATAGAAGCTCACCGTGAGGTCCTCCTGGGGGTCGACCCAGAACGCAGTCGACGCCGCGCCGCCCCAGCCGAAGGTCCCCTCCGAGGCGAGGCTCTTGTTCTTGCGTCGGTCCAGCAGGACCGAGAAGCCGAGACCGAAGCCGATACCCGCGTAGTCGACTTCGGAGAAGGAGTCCGTGGCGAAGGCCTCGAGGTCCACGTCCCCGGGGAGGTGGTTCTGGGTCATCAGGTCCAGCGTGCGATTCGAGACGAGACGCACACCGTCGAGCTCCCCGCCACGCAACAGCATGGTCATGAATCGGTGGTAGTCCGCCGCGGTGGACAACAGTCCGCCCCCGCCGGCGTGCAGGCGCGGCGGATGGGTTGCGGCGCGGGCGATGTCCTCGTAGGGGTACGAATCTCCGTTCACCGGGACGTAGAGCATGCCCAATCGGTCCTGCTTCTCGGGCGGACACCACCACTCGGTGTCGTGCATGCCCAGCGGCTCGAGGATGCGTTCGTGGACGAACTCGTCGAGCGGCTGGCCGCTCCAGAGTTCGACCAATCGGCCCAGCACGTCGACCGACACCGAATAGTTCCACCGGCTACCGGGCTGGAAGAGCAGCGGACTCGAACACCAGTCGTGCACCGCCTGGGTGAGGTCCGCACCCTTGGGATACCCGAAGTCGTAGCCCTTGGCGCGATAGATCGCATCGACGGGGTGCACGTAGTTGAAGCCGTACGTCAGCCCACTCATATGTGACAGCAGATGGTGGATGCGAACTGGCTCGGTGGCCGGCACCGTCGTGGGCTGGTTCGTACTCCCCCCGGACCAGACCCTCGGCGCCGCGAGCGACGGGATCCACCGACCGGCGTCGTCGTTCAGGTCGAAGTGACCCTCCTCGTAGAGCATCATCACCGCGATCGAGGTGATCGGCTTGGTCATCGAATAGATCCGCCAGATGGTGTCGTCGGTGACCTCGAGGTCCTTCTCGCGGTCTCGGTAACCGCCCTTGCCGGTCCACACCAGTTCGCCACCGCGTCCGACGGTCGCGAGCCAGCCGCTCAGCCGGCGGTCCTGCACGTACTGATCGAAATGACTCTGGATGCGCTCCAACCGGCCCGGATCGAATCCCATCGCCGACGGATCGACGCGAATCTCCAACGATGACATGGACGCCTCCCTAAGTAACCTCGAGACTACGTTCCCACGACCTAGTGGATGACGCGTACCAACGTACCGGTCGAGGTGTTGAGTTCGGTGACGCTGTTCCCCCACTGGTTCGCCACCCACACGTGCACGCCACTGACCGCGATGCCCATGGGCGCCTGCAATCGGTCGGCCTTGGCCCCGATCACCCGCACCAGCGAACCCGTCGAGGCGTTGAGTTCGGTGACCGAGTCGGCGAAGGGATTGGTCACCCACACGTGAGCGGCGTTCGCGGCGAGAAAAGTCGGTCCGTCGAATCCGTAGGCGCCGCCGCTCACGATCCGCACCAGTGAGCCGTCTCGGGCGTTGAGTTCGGTGACCGAATTGCCGTTCTGGTTGGCGATCCACACGTGCGAGCCGCTCACGACGACTGATTGGGGGCTATTGATGCCGTCGCCGCGCACGACCCGCACGAGCGACCCGGTGGCGGCGTGGAATTCAGTGACCGTGTTGCTGTTCACGTTGGCGACCCACGCGTTCGCCCCACCGAGCGCGACGGCGACGGTGCCGTTAAGGCCATTGGCCGTGGACCCGGCTATCTGACCCTCGAGCGCGCCGGTCCCGGCGTTGAACCGCTTGATCGAGGTGCTGAACGGAATCGTCGCCCCCGAGATATCTTCCAGATGCGTTTGGTTCGCCGTCCAGACCGTCGAGCCACCGACCGCGACACCGACGGGACCGTTCAATCCGGCGCTCGACAGCGTGCGCACTATCGAGCCGTTCGTGGTGCTCAATTCGAAGATCGAACTGGCCCCCAGACCCGCGACCCACACGCCTGAGTTGGTCGCCGCAATGCCCATGGGTTCGACGGTCAGGGTGGCGTCACCCAGCGACACGACCCGCACCAGTGAGCCGTCCGTGGCACTCAATTCGGTGACCGAATTGGCGTTGGCGTTGGTGACCCACACGTGCTGGCCCTGCACCGCCACACCGGTCGGTCCGTTGAATCCGAAGCGCGAGGACGTGGCCGCCAAGGCGCCCGCGGGTGCGAGGGCGAGGGCGACTGTCGCCAGACCGAACGTCCAGACCAGCACTGCGGGTCGAATGGTTGCCCTCATGTGCGAAGCATCTCCCCGTTCTGGTCGGACCTATCCACGCTGAACTTCGGCCATCCTACGCATTGCAAAAGGGACGTCTTCCAGACGTCGGTCCCCGGCGCCGAATGGGGCTATGCCAACCGCGCTACTCCGTCGACCAGCGTCAAGCCGTGCGGTCGAGAACCCGGCGCAGCGCGTCGAGCGCACTGATGGCGCTGTAGGCACGGATGCGGGGTCGGTCGCCCGGCAGTCGCAACGCCACGTGCTCCACGTGGTCGCCGACCGCGACACCGACGAACACGGTGCCGGCGGGCTGACCGTCCTGCTCAGCGGGACCGGCGACGCCCGTCACGCTGAGTCCGACGTCGGCGCCCAGCACCTCGCGCACACCGAGGGCCATCGCTTCGGCGGCCTCGGGACTGACGACGGGTCCGCGCGGCACCTTCAGCAGGTCGAACTTCACTTCGGAGGCGTAACTCACGACGCCGCCGCGAAACCAGGCCGAGGCGCCCAGCACGTTGACGAGCCGACTGGCGATCAGACCACCGGTGATCGACTCCGCCACGCCGAGGGTGGCCCCGCGCGCGAGCAGTCGCGTCGCCACGGCGTCCTCCATGGTCTCGTCGTCAACACCGAAGATGATGTCACCCAACTTCTCTTCGATGAGTTGGCGCACGAGTGCCTCCTCGGCGGCGAGCAGCGCGGCCGCGTGGTCGGCGTCGCTGCCGCGCGCGGTGACCCGCACCTTGATGCCCTCGATGCCCGAGGCGAGGAACGCGATGGTCACCCGGTCGTCGTCGACGAGGGCGTCGAATCGTTCGGCGACCGCCTCGGCGAGGGCGGATTCACTGGCACCCCACGTGCGCAGCACCCGACTCGTGATCACCGATGTCTCGCCGGCCGCGCGCTGACGCGCGAGCAGGTCGGGCAGGATCGCCCGCTCGAACATGTCGGTCATCTCGTAGGGAACCCCCGGCACGGCGTAGACGACCTTCTGGCCGATCGGACAGATCAGACCCGGCGCGGTGCCACGCGTCTGGGGAATGATCGAAGCCCCGCGCGGGACGTCGGCCTGGAGCAAGTTGTTGTCGGGCATGGTCCGGTTGCGCGCGTTGAACATGATGCGGATCGCCTCGACGATGTCCTCGTGACGCTCCAGCGGGACATTCATGACCTCGGCGAGCGCCGCGCGCGTGATGTCGTCCTGGGTCGGCCCGAGGCCGCCGCAGACGATGACCGCGTCGCTGCGCGCCAGCGCGGTGCGAAAGGCGAGGACGAT